>OJFB01000377.1_pt1 | contig 11808 bp, 11 predicted proteins | sample 1593811 | NCBI WGS metagenome assembly OJFB01 (sample SAMN05416736, study PRJEB24817) | seawater metagenome | isolation source: Sea water | place: Canada:Atlantic | collected 2013-07
ACGAGATGCTCAGGAGTCTCGTGGGCTCGGAGATGTGTATAAGAGACAGTAGATACACAAACAAAAAAATAGATAAACAAAATAAATATAGACTGATTGAATTTTTCGATAAGAAATTAGATAAAGTGGACTTAATAACAGGACAGAAAACAGGATGTTTTCAATCGTATTATAAAAAGACGAAATCTTTAATCCTTTATATATAAGCTCAAAAACTAAAGCAACAGAAATGATTATCAAAAATTGATAAAATATTTGTCTAATAATTTTAAAATTAGTCATTTCTAATTATTTAAAATTTAATTTTCTATAGTGTTCTATTGTCTCCAATTACTGTCTTTCTTAACACAAAAAGTACACTCCCTAAATATATTAAATTACTAACAAAAAGCGCCATAACCACTCCTTCGGTACCAAAAGAAGGCAAGAAACATCTACTAAAAATATAATACATAAACAATCCAATTAACTGTGTGGACACGAAATAATTAATCTGTTTTTTTGCTAAAAAATGATAGGACAATACATTAGCTATAAACCTCACAAAATCTCCAGCCAATTGCCACTTAAATAAAATAGACATACCCAAAAAAGCCTCAGTAAATATAAATTCAATTAATACATTTCTAAGTAAAAAAACTAATACCATTCCAACAAAAACTAATGGAACCAATGATTTATATACTTTCTTTATCTCTGTTCTAAACTCAAATGATGTCTTAATAGTAGCATACTTAGGTAAAATATATAGTGAGAAGATTGCAATTAAAAATTGCATATAAATTTTTGAAATTGAATTCATCGCCGTCCACGATCCTGCTTCGGCTTCACTAATTTTTTCTAAAATAAGTGTTCTTAAGTCAATTTCTATATAATTTGATAAAACGGTAGCCACAAAAGACATCGCTGTAAACCCTAAAAGCTGCTTTAGAAAAGGGACTTTAAAAGAGATTGATTTAAAATCTATATAATCTTTTAAAAGTTTACCAAAGATTAATAATAATACAGTGAACTGAATTATAGGAGTCATCGCTATAGCAACTAGCACCCCTTTTATAGAATAAAAATAAAGACTAATTAATAATAAAACAGCAGCAAGAAAATGAGAAATAAATTCAATCTTAGTATGCTTCTTATAGTCAGAAATTCCGTTTACAACTCCACTAAAAATACGATTCATCGAAATAAAAGGGACCGAAACAGCTATAAGTTTAAAGACAATTGTATACGACTCTGAAAAGAATAATTTATTTGAAAAATACGATGCTCCAAAAAACAAAACACAAAACGAAACTATACTAGCAACAAAGCTGAAAACATATAAGGTGGAAAATAATTTTAATAAGTTCTTTTGATTGGACTTATACTCTGAAACATACTTAACAACCCCGTTAAATGTGCCAAGAGAGGAGAGACTCATAAGCATGGACGAGATATTACGCAACTGACCTACTTTAGCAATACCAGCTTGGCCTGTATATTGAGCTAGAAGGTTTTGAACAATCAAAGACATAACAAGTCGAGTTCCAACTACCAAAGAGTTAAGGGAGGTAATTTTAAGGATTAGATTATTACTTATGAATTTAGGTAGCTTCACTTCAGCTTTTTAGAAATATTAATATCACTCTAAAATTCAAAAAAAATGAATAACAATAACGCAAGGCTAAATTGCTAAAAATTTAATTATCTAATTAGTTAATAGCGTGAAAATACTAATTTTTCTTCAAAAAGAGGTAATATAAATTAATTCCAAAAATGGCTGCATTAGATATTATGATGGGCCAAGAAATATCTAATAAAAATCCATAGGCTACAAACAATGCACAAGCTAAAGTATTAAGAGTCCTTAGGCGACGAATATCTTTCATTAAAAAAGATACTAATAGAAACAGCATTGCAGCATAACCAACTAGTTCAGTCATATAAATAAATAAAATGAGATTCATTATAGAATCTTGTTTCGCTTACGATCAACTTCTGTAAGATATATTTTACGCAACCTTAAAGACTTCGGAGTGACTTCAACATACTCGTCTTTTTGAATATATTCCAATGCTTCTTCTAAAGAAAACTTAATTGCAGGAACAATTTTTGCTTTGTCATCTGCACCGGAACTACGAACGTTACTTAACTTTTTAGTTTTTGTAATATTAATTGCCATATCGTCGCCACGTGAATTTTCTCCAATCACTTGACCTTCATAAATACTTTCACCTGGATCGACAAAAAACTTACCTCGGTCTTGTAACTTATCGATAGAGTAAGGAATTGCTTGACCCAATTCCATAGAAACAAGAGATCCATTTTGGCGTTCTGGAATACCTCCTTTAAGAGGCTGATATTCTTTAAACCTGTGGGCCATAATAGCTTCACCAGCTGTCGCTGTTAGTAATTGATTACGCATCCCTATAATTCCCCTTGAAGGAATCATAAATTCACAGACCATTCGCTCACCTTTTGCTTCCATACTCAGCATTTCTCCTTTACGCATGGTTACCATTTCAATGGCTTTTCCAGAAACAGATTCTGGTAAATCAATAGTCATTTCTTCGACAGGCTCGCATTTAACTCCATCAATAACCTTTATAATTACTTGTGGCTGACCAATCTGCATCTCATAACCCTCACGACGCATTGTTTCAATTAATACAGAAAGGTGCAAAACACCTCTGCCAAATACCATAAATTTATCAGCACTATCAGTCTCATTAACTCTTAATGCTAAATTCTTTTCTAATTCTTTATTTAGGCGCTCCTTAATATGTCTAGAGGTTACAAACTTACCATCCTTTCCAAAGAAAGGAGAATCATTAATTGTAAACAACATACTCATAGTTGGCTCATCAATAGCAATCGTTTTAAGACCTTCTGGATTTTCAAGATCTGCTACTGTATCACCAATTTCAAACCCTTCCAGGCCTACTATAGCACAGATATCACCAGTTTGAACTTCTTCAATCTTTTTTCTTCCTAAGCCTTCAAATACGTGAAGCTCTTTTATTTTCGATTTCATGATACTTCCGTCACGCTTGACAAGCGAAATTTGCTGTCCTGTTTTCAAACTACCACGCGTTAATCTACCAATAGCAATTCTACCTGTAAAAGATGAGAAGTCTAGGGACGTAATTAACATTTGTGTATTACCTTTAGAAATTTTTGGAGAAGGAATATGCTCAATCACCATGTCTAACAATGGTTCGATGTTATCTATTTCATCTTTCCAGTCGTGATTCATCCAATTATTCTTGGCCGAACCATATACGGTTGGAAAATCTAATTGCCACTCTTCAGCACCAAGCTCAAACATCAAATCAAATACTTTTTCATGTACTTCGTCAGGCGTACAATTTTCCTTGTCTACTTTATTAATAACTACACAAGGCTTTAATCCAAGGTCAATCGCTTTCTGTAATACAAAACGTGTTTGAGGCATTGGACCTTCAAAAGCATCAACCAATAGCAATACACCATCAGCCATGTTTAATACACGTTCTACCTCTCCACCAAAATCGGCGTGACCAGGCGTATCAATAATGTTGATTTTAGTATCTTTATAGATTACAGACACATTTTTAGCTGTGATCGTAATTCCCCTCTCACGTTCTAAATCGTTGTTATCTAGAATTAAATCACCTGTGTTTTGGTTTTCACGAAAAAGTTGACAGTGATACATGATTTTATCAACCAACGTTGTTTTTCCGTGATCGACGTGTGCAATAATTGCGATGTTTTTTACATTAGCCATAAGTGCCTTGTTTTAAGCGTGCAAAGTTACATTTAATTTTCTGACTTTAATGCAGCTTATTAATTTTATAACACCTTTTAATTTTGATTATATTTGCAGCATAAATTTAAAGTTATGAATCTTAACGATATTCCAAAACTAAAATATTCCGATTCGGGTAATTTTTTCTTACTCGCAGGTCCTTGTGCTATAGAAAGTGAAACAATGGCTATGCAAATTGCTGAAAAAGTGTGCAAAATCACAGAGAATTTAAAAATCCCTTATGTATTCAAAGGAAGTTTTAAAAAAGCTAATCGCAGTAGAATTGATAGTTTCACAGGAATTGGAGATGAAAAAGCACTTAAGATCCTTAGAAAAGTTTCTGAATCCTTTGACATACCAACGGTTACTGATATTCATGAAGTGTCCGATACTAATCTAGCAGCAGAGTACGTAGATGTGCTTCAAATCCCTGCTTTTTTGGTGCGACAAACTGATTTGGTCGTTGCGGCAGCTAAGACCGGAAAAGTGGTAAACCTGAAAAAAGGGCAATTCATGAGTCCTGAAGCAATGAAACATGCGGTTCAAAAGGTGAAAGATGCTGGTAATGAAAATGCTTGGATTACAGACCGTGGAACGATGTTTGGTTATCAAGATATGATTGTTGATTTTCGTGGAATTCCAACTATGAGACAATTTGCACCAACTATTTTAGATGTAACTCACTCACTTCAACAACCCAATCAGACCAGTGGAGTGACTGGCGGACGCCCAGAAATGATTGAAACTATTGCTAGAGCAGGTATTGTAAACAATGTAGATGGATTATTCATTGAAACTCATTTTGATCCTTCCAATGCAAAAAGTGATGGTGCTAATATGCTACATTTAGATCATTTAGAAAAACTACTAACTAACCTTACTACTATTAGACGTACTGTTAATTCCCTTTAAATTCATGTACAAAGCATTATTTGTTTGCATATTATTATCTATTAGTGGCAGTAGTTATTCGCAGAAAAAGCAAATTGAGACGACCCCACTTAAATTTAACTTTAAAACTCAGAATAAGGGTAAGTTTTATTTTTACTGGGGATGGAACAAAGCACAATACAGTTATTCAGATATACAATTTAAAGGGAATGACTACAACTTCACGTTGTATGATGTGGCGGCAGAAGATCGTCAAACGCCATGGGACCCAGGTGTATATTTAAATCCTGGTAGTATTACGATCCCTCAAACAGTAGCACGAATTGGTTATTATTTTCATGATAACTGGAACCTCTCTGTTGGAGTTGATCATATGAAGTATGTAATGGTTGACATCCAAGGAGTCACCATAGATGGTTATATCGATATTCAAGATCCATCAACACAATTTAACGGAGTATATAATAATGCACCCCTAATAATTGATGAAGATTTTTTACAATTTGAACATACCGACGGACTTAACTATGTAAATCTTGAAATTTCTAGAGTCGATAATATTGGAGATTATTTTAAGTGGGACTCCAAAAAAATACAAGTAAATATTTTGGAAGCTTTCGGAGCAGGAGTCTTATATCCAAAAACAAATTCAACTTTGTTATCTAAAGAACGTTATGATGACTTTCATCTATCCGGATTTGGGGTGTCTTTTAAAGGTGGAATTAACCTAACTTTCTTAGAGCATTTCTTTGTGCAAGGTGAAATAAAAACAGGCTACATTAATATGTCTGATATACGAACAACAACATCAGATGTAGACTCAGCATCTCAAGAATTCTTCTTTTTTCAAAGAAATATATCTTTTGGATATATCTTTCAACTCGTTAAATAACTCTATTAATCTTTTAATTTTGTAGATGGTACAATGGACTAAAAGCCATACTTATCAATCAAATAAACTAGAGAAGTCATTGTAGCTGCACCAAGCTCTAACTCACGTTTGTTAACGGCATCAAAAGTATCATTTGCCGCATGGTGGTGATCAAAATAACGCTGGGAATCTGGACGCAATCCAGCCAGCACGTTTGTACTTTGCTTTAAAGGACCTATATCAGCACCACTTCCTCCTTTTTTGAAATAATGAATTAGATAAGGCTCAAATAAGGGTTTCCACTCAAAGATTTGATCAACTTTATAATCTGGACCATCAAAAGTAAAACCACGTGGAGTAAACCCTCCAGAGTCGCTTTCTAATGCGAAAATATGGTTTTCCTCTTTTAGACTAGCCTCTTTGGCATAGGCCTTCCCTCCTCTTAAGCCGTTTTCTTCATTCATGAATAAAACAACTCTAATGGTTCGCTTTGGTTTAATTCCAGAGTTTTGAAGTAATCTCAAAACATCCATTGATTGCACACAGCCTGCACCATCATCATGTGAGCCATCTCCTAAGTCCCAGGAATCTAAATGGCCACCTACAGTGATAATTTCATTTGGAAATTCAGATCCTTTAATCTCTCCAATTACATTATACGACAAAACATCTTTCAGTTGACGACAGTTTTGTTTTATAAACAACTTAATGCTAGGGTCTATCTTTAACATTCCACTTAACTTTTCTGCATCATTGGTGCTGATAGCAGAAGATGAGATTCGTTTTGATACAGGCGTTTTTCCATAGGACATGGCCCCTGTGTGAGGTAAATCATCTAACCTTAAATTCATTGAGCGAACTATTGTAGCAACAGCTCCTAGCTTACCAGCCTCTTCTGCGCCGTTATAACGTTGATCTACACAACCTCCGTAAGCTTCAAAAGTATGTATTAAATCAGCTTGCATAGGGCGGTTAAAAAATACAATTTTACCTTTAACCAAGTTGGAGTCTAAGGCTTTTAACTCTTGAATACCATTAACTTCAATAACCTCAGCTTTTACACCTTGAGCAGGAGTAGAAACAGAACCACCCAAAGCACATATATTGACCGAAATAGTTTTTCCAGGAGCCGTTTCTATATATCCAAATTCAGGATTTCCACGAACCCATTTAGGAACCATTACTGGCTGAAGCCAAACACGGTCAAGTCCTAATTTTTCTAATTCGGATTTGGTATACTCTACTGCATATTCCGCGTTTAGGGACCCCGACAAACGTCCACCAATTTCATTAGATAAATAATCTAGCCACTCATAACTATGCCCATCTGTTAAAGCATTTTTATAAATTTTTTTTATGTAGTCGGCATCAGATTGCGCAGAAGACACTAACACAAGAAAAAATAGATGGATGAAAAGGTGATATTTCATAAGGCTAATTTTATTAAGTAAATCTAAAGGATGAAAGTTAAACGATCGTTAAGATTATTATAAAACTTAATTATTTACTGACAAAAGATTTTACATCAGAAACCGTAACTTCAGATTCTCCAAGGATAATAAGACGTTCAACTACATTTCTTAATTCTCTTACATTTCCTGTCCAATCATAAGACTCAAGTAATTTGAGTGCTTCTTTTGAAAAACTTTTTTTTGAATTTCCTTGCTCAGTAGCAATTTTATCAGTGAAATGGTCTAGCAGTAGAGGAATGTCAGATCTACGATCGTTTAGACAAGGTACTTTAATCAAAATTACTGCCAATCGATGGTATAAATCTTCACGAAAGCGACCTTCTAAAATTTCTTTTTTAAGATTTTTATTAGTTGCAGCAATAACACGAACATTAACTTTAATATCTTTATCACTTCCAACTCGCTGAATCCGGCTCTCTTGAAGGGCTCTCAACACTTTGGCTTGTGCAGATAAGCTCATATCTCCAATTTCATCTAAAAAAATAGTTCCCCTGTTTGCAGCTTCAAACTTACCAGCACGGTCTTTGTGGGCACTGGTAAAGGCGCCTTTGATATGGCCAAATAATTCACTTTCTATCAGCTCACCAGGTATTGCTGCACAGTTGACTTCAATCATAGGGCCGTCTGCACGATTACTTTTTTGATGTAACCAATGAGCAACCAATTCTTTCCCGGTTCCATTAGGTCCTGTGATAAGAACACGAGCTTCCGTTGGAGCTACCTTATCAATGATGGATTTAATATTCTCTATTGCAGGACTATCTCCAATCATTTCAAACTGCTTACTAACTTTTCTTTTGAGAAGTTTATTTTCTACCACTAGCTGTTTTTTGTCTAATGCATTTCTGATGGTATTTAATAGCCGATTTAAGTCAGGAGGCTTGGAGATATAATCAAAGGCTCCCATACGCATGGTATTGACTGCCGTATCCAAATCTCCATGTCCCGAAATCATTACCATTGGGATTTCTGGTTTAATTTTCTTCACTGCTTGAAGCACCTCAACACCATCCATTTTTGGCATTTTAATATCACATAAAACTAGATCAAAATCTGTATTTTTAATCATTTCTGTCCCTATTAAACCATCTTCAGCTTCAAAAACCTCATAATGTGTGTTTTCTTCCGTTAGTATTTTCACTAATACGCGACGGATCGATGCTTCATCTTCAATTATTAATATTTTGGACATTTAGTTATAGTTTTATATAATAGTATCGCAACAATAAAATTAATATTTCAACCACTTATAAAGTTCTTTATAAGTGGGTTTTTTACCATACATTAAAATTCCAATGCGGTAGATTTTAGCTGCAAACCATACAGTAAAGATAAACGTTATAATAAGGATTGCAAGTGAAAGCAACTGTTGCCAAATGGGAACACCAAAAGGAATCCGCATTAACATAACCACAGGGGATGTGAACGGGATGTAAGAAAGAACTGTACAAACAGTTCCGTGTGGGTCATCAACGACCGTAGGACCTCCAACATATATTGCTAAAATCAATGGAATCATTATTGGCAACATAAACTGCTGTGAATCTGTTTCATTATCAACTGCTGCCCCAATAGCAGCAAACAAAGAGGTATATAACAAATAGCCTCCTATAAAGTATAAAAGAAAAGCTATAAGTAGGTTGGCTATAGGCAAGTTGCTAAATTCATTGAAAATAATTTTGATTTCATCTCCTATCCCGGGACTGGACAACGCCTCTGTGACCAGAGCTTGCTGTGAAGACTGAGAATCTGTAAGATCAATACCAAAAACAGCTGTTAGTATTATAAAAAAAATAAAACCCAAAATAGCCCAAATAACGACCTGTGTGACTGCTACCAAAGAAGTTCCAACAATTTTACCCATCATTAACTGAACGGGCTTTACCGAAGAAATAATCACTTCAATAACACGACTCGTTTTCTCTTCAATAACGCTACGCATTACCATACCACCGTAGATCATTATAAACATAAACAAAAGAAGTCCTGAAAATGTTCCAAACGCAAGCTTCATAAGACTACCTGTTTTGGAAGTCTTAACTCCTTCAAATGATTCTTGATTAATAGAAATAGAGGTTTTTGAAGCCTCTATTAAAGACAAATCAATTCCTTCGTTTTGCAATTTCAGTTCAGAGAGCTTATTTTCAATTTTAGATTCTAAAGAAGATATCAATGACAATGAGGGCGATTCTTGTGAATAAAAAACAATTACACTAGATACCGATTCTATTGGCGCACTAGGAATATAAAGTAAGCCAGAGGCTTCTTTTTTATTTGATATAATTTTTGCCGTTTCTAAATCAACCTCAGAAAGCTGAGTATAAATTGTCTGATCGTTTGACAAAAACGAATCTGATAAAAATTCTGATTCGTCTAAAACATAAATAGATTTAACTGTATCTTCATTAAGGCTCGTCAAATAACCAATTAGTAAAGGTATGGCTGCAATGATAAACGGAGATAAAATAGTCATTATTATAAATGACTTTTTTCTAACTTTTGATAAATACTCGCGTTTTATAATTAATGGAATGTGATTCATAATTAATTATTTTTAATAGTTTGAATAAATATATCGCTAGCATTTGGAATTAACTCCTTGAAATGAAGCACCTGAGATTGAGCCGTCAAAAACGCTAATAAATCGTTTGGAGTTTGATGAGCACCTAACGATATATTAAGTTTTAAATCGTTGTTCAACGATTTAAAATCTGCTGTTGACGCTTTAAAATTAGCTTCTATAGTTTGTTTTAAAACTGCAGAATGCTCAGCCATTAACCCAACCTCAAAAGTATTTGTTTTATAGGCACGTTTAATATCATCAAGGTTCCCTTCCAGAATTTTTTTTGATTCATGAATTAATGCGATGTCATCACACAACTCTTCAACGGACTCCATCCGGTGAGTAGAAAATATAATAGTGGCCCCCTCATCTCTAAGTTGTAAGATTTCATCTTTAATCAAGTTGGCATTAATTGGATCAAATCCAGAAAATGGCTCATCAAATATCAATAATTTAGGCTGGTGTAAGACAGTGACTATAAATTGTATTTTTTGAGCCATTCCTTTAGAAAGCTCATCAATTTTTTTATCCCACCAATGCCCAATCTCAAATTTATCAAACCAATACTGTAATCGCTTTTTAGCTTCCGAATAGGACAATCCCTTAAGTTGTGCCAAGTAAAGAGCTTGCTCGCCTACTTTCATTGACTTATACAGGCCTCGTTCTTCTGGCAAGTATCCTATATATTGGACATGGTGCGGCTGTAAAGGCTCTCCATCTAAAAAAACGGACCCCTTGTCGGGCATGGTTATTTGATTAATAATTCTGATTAAGGTAGTTTTTCCGGCGCCGTTTGGGCCTAAAAGCCCAAAAATACTGTGTTTTGGCACCTGAATGGAAACCGCATCCAAAGCTTGGAATGCTCCAAAATATTTTGAAACTTCTTTGGTTTCTAAAAGTGTATTCATGTAATTAGTTTAAATATAAGACGTAAAAATAAAAAAAAAGTTACAAAAAAAACAAGTAAATAGTTATGCAGAATCGATTCAATTGATGGAAGTTAACCAGATTTTAGATTTACTAATTTCAATTCTAGTATATTGCATTCATAAATACGTATTATGAAACTAAACTTACTGTCTTGTGACGCTCAGCGACCAGACAAAAGAGCGATTACTAAATGCATCCTAGAAATTTCATTTAACATGAACCCATCCTTAGCATATGAACTAACTGAAATCATGCTTGAAGGAGATGCTGTCGATGTTGAGGTAGAGGACAAGAACTCAGGGTCGGCTTTAAGAGCTTTACGAAAACTAAGTATAGACTACGAAATTATAGATTGAGTTTTTATAAGTAGTAGAAAACTGTGAGAAAATGACATATGCTTCCCAGAACAACAAATACGTGAAAAAAAGCATGGTTGTAATTGATTTCTTTAATAGAATAAAAAACAGCTCCAACTGAGTAAAAAACACCACCTGCCATTAATAACTGTAGGCCTTCAGAAGCAATGTTTTCCATTAGTGTATTAATTACAAATACAATCTGCCAACCCATCAAGAGATACATGATAGTAGATAGCTTGTCAAAACGTCCCGTAAAAAACAGTTTTAAGAAAACACCAACAGCAGCGAAAGTCCATGTAGACCCAAAAACAATCCACCCCAGCGAACCATCCAATGCAATAATTGTAAACGGAGTATAAGTACCAGCTATTAAGACATATATAGCTGCATGGTCAAAAATATTTAATTTGCGTCTTAATGTAGTGTCTTTAGCAGAATGATACGACGTAGAAGCTGCATAAAGAACTATCAAGCTAACTCCGTATATAATGAAACTTGCTGGCCTCCAAAAACCTTCATAACCAAAGGATTTTGTAATCAAAAATGGCAAAGCAATAACGCTTAACAAAAGACCAAAAGCATGTGTGATGATGTTTAACCGCTCTTCTTTTTTTGAATAATAGTAATTTAAATCTTCGTTCATACTATTTTAATAACTCCTAATTTAATAAACAAATGTAACAAATTGATTATGAGCAAAGGGGGGGGTGTAAAGCAATAATAGTAATGTTTTTTAATAAAACAATAATAGTTTTTTATTACTCAAAAACAAAAACACACAAATAAAACTATAATATACAAGCTATTAAAACCTTTTCTTTAGAAAAAAACCAATTAACAAATAATTATAAAAATTAAGTAATGACTAATTTTTAATTAAGTAAAATATTAATCTTAATGAAGTATATTTACTGTCTCTTATACACATCTCCGAGCCCACGAGACTCCTGAGCATC
>OJFB01000381.1_pt1 | contig 11781 bp, 9 predicted proteins | sample 1593811 | NCBI WGS metagenome assembly OJFB01 (sample SAMN05416736, study PRJEB24817) | seawater metagenome | isolation source: Sea water | place: Canada:Atlantic | collected 2013-07
CTACACGTAAGGAGTCGTCGGCAGCGTCAGATGTGTATAAGAGACAGATTCTAACTTTAGAATACCAATTCTATTAGAAATTGAATCAAGAATATATGTATATGAGGTTTCAATTTTAATTTTATTATTCTCTACAACTTCAAAAACTCTAGAGTCTTTACTTAATTTTAATTGAGAAACTTTTGAAATAGACAAGTTGGAAGGTATAGAATCTTTTAATCCAAAAGGAACTGAAGTTTTTAACATTGTACCACTCAGATCATACATTGTGATTTCTAAATTGTGAACGTATGCAATCTCATAAATAGCATTTTGAAATATCGTTTGAAGATTATCAGTTGTAACAGCTATATTTGAACGTTGATATAATTGGATATTTAATTCTTTTTTTAAGGTTTCCTCCTTTCTCCCAAATCGACTAACATTATAATCTACGGTTTGTTTATTATATTGATAAATGGTTACACCTATAATTAATATAGATGCTAAAAAAATTAGCAAAATCATTACAATAAAGATTCTAATTCTTAATGATATGTTGTTAAAGTTTTTCAATGTATTTGTAAATCAGTATTAGTTTATAGTCCCTGTAAGAGCATTCTAAAAACAATATCGAATACTAAAAGTTTAAAATTAATAAGTGTCAAACAAGATACATAAAGAAATTCAAAAAAAATCTGATGTAAATAAATTACACCAGCTATAAATAAATTTGTTTTTTTTGAATTACCCTACAATATTTATGATTTTTCCAGGAACAATAATAATTTTTTTAGGAATTCTTCCTGCTAATTGGGCCTGAGTTTTTTCTTGTGCCATAACAGTTTTTTCTATGTCTTCTTTAGACATATCTAATGGTAATTCTAGTGTAAACCTCATTTTCCCATTAAAAGAAACTGGATAATTCTTAGAACTTTCTACTAAATATTTGGCTTCAAAAATTGGGAAATCTACTGTTGAAATGGATACTTCATGCCCTAGTTTATTCCATAATTCTTCAGCAATATGGGGTGCATAAGGTGAGATTAGTAACAGTAGTGGTTCTAAAATATCTCGTTTATTACATTTCTGTGCGGTTAACTCATTAACAGCAATCATAAAAGTTGAGACGGATGTGTTAAATGAGAAGTTTTCAATATCTTCTTCTACTTTTTTGATAGTTTTATGTAATGTTTTTAATTCTTCTGCTGATGGCTCAGCATCTGAAATAGAAAGTTCTTCTCCATTGTAAAACAATTTCCACAATTTTTTCAAGAATGAGTGTACCCCAGAAATACCAGATGTTTTCCAGGGTTTAGCTTGTTCTAGAGGTCCCAAAAACATCTCAAACAAACGTAAACTATCTGCTCCATATTCTGCACAAATATTGTCTGGATTAACAACATTATATTTTGATTTAGACATTTTTTCTACCTCCCTAGAAACTTTAAAAGTTCCATCTTCTTCAGTAATAAATTCTGCATCTTTAAATTCTTCTCTCCATTTTTTAAATGCTACAATGTCTAACTCATCAGATGAGTTTACAAAAGAAACATCTGTATGAATAGGTTGAACTTTTTTGTCTTGAATTAAACCTTTTGAATAAAACTTACGAGTACCCTCTTCTCTATAAACAAAAGCACTTGTCCCTAAAATCATTCCTTGATTAATGAGCTTTTTTGCAAACTCATCTACAGGAACTAATCCTTTATCGAATAAGAATTTTTGCCAAAAACGTGCATATAAAAGGTGTCCTGTTGCGTGTTCTGACCCACCTATATATAAATCTACCTCTTTCCAATATTCTAAAGATTCTTTAGAAGCAAACTCAGCTTTATTATGGGGATCCATATAACGATTAAAATAATATGAACTTCCTGCCCAACCTGGCATGGTATTTAATTCTAAAGGATATACTGTTTTATTTTTTAATTTTTTATTCGATACTACTTTCTTAGCACGAGAATCCCAAGCCCATTCTGTAGCATTCCCTAGCGGCGGTTTTCCATCCTCAGTAGGTAGATATTTTTCAACCTCTGGTAAAACAATTGGCAAATATTTTGTGTCAATCATTTGAGGCATTCCATTCTTATAATAAACTGGGAAAGGTTCTCCCCAATAGCGTTGCCTGCTAAAGACAGCATCACGTAAACGATAATTTACTTTTCCATAACCAATTTTTTGTTTTTCTAATTCAAAAATAGATAGTTTTAAAGCTTTTTTATAGGATAAATCACTCAGAAAATCAGAATTTGAAATTGTAGTTCCTTCTTTATTTGTATGAGCTTTTTCGTCGATATTAACATCTTTAAAAATATTAGGTATTGGAATTTTAAAATGTTTTGCGAAATCATAATCTCTTTGATCTCCACACGGAACAGCCATTACAGCACCCGTTCCATATCCAGCCAGAACATAGTCTCCTATCCAAATTTGAACCTTTTCTCCTGAAAATGGATGAATTGCGTAAGCCCCTGTAAAAGCTCCTGAAATAGTTTTTACATCTGCCATTCTATCTCTTTCAGACCTTTTAGCTGTGGCTCTTATGTAGTTTTCAACTTCAGTTTTATGACCAGCAGTTGTTATTTTAGAAACCAATTCGTGCTCTGGAGCTAAAGTCATGAAACTAACTCCAAAAATAGTATCAGGTCTTGTTGTAAAAACAGAAATTTCATATTCTGTTTGTTTAGTAGAAATACTCTCTTTTGTTGTTTTTGGAATTTCAATCGAAAATTGAATAGCATTATTTATTTTAGAAATAACTTCATCAACATTTTTCTCTACCTCTTCATTAGTAACATATAGAACATTAAAACCTTCTTCATTGAAATATGCAGTTCTAACCTTTTCATCTTCTTTTCCTGAAAATTCAACAATGATATTTTTTGATAAACAAACATAATCTACCAAAAAAGAACCAATAGTGTATTTTTTTCTAAATTTTATAGCACCTTTTTTTCCTTTTAATTTATTCCAAAGAACAGATTCTGATTTTGATAAATTTAATCTGACTTCTTTTATTTCTTCTAAGGCTTTATAAGATAATTTTACCTCAGTATTTTCTGTCAATGTTGAAGAATCGACTTTAAAGGTTACCATAGCTCCCTGAGATCGGCCAATCCAATTGGTTTGAGAATCTTTTAATGGTTGAGGCCAATCAATAGACTCAAGTCCATCAAGTAAACGTTGTGCATAAGCAGAAATACGCATAGACCATTGGGTCATTTTTTTTCTAACTACAGGATGTCCTCCACGCTCTGAAACTCCATTAATAATTTCATCATTTGCTAACACTGTACCAAGTGCTGGGCACCAATTTACTTCCGTGTCAGACAAAAATGTTAATCTATATTTTAATAGTATTTGTTCTTGTTTTACTTTTTCGAAAGCTTTCCATTCATCAGCAGTGAATATTTCAATTTCATCATCAGCTTCTGCATTTATTTTTAAATTTCCATCTTTTTTAAATATGGAAATTAATGAAGAAATATCTTCTGCTTTATCAGAATCTTTATTATACCACGAATCAAATAATTGAGTAAAAATCCATTGAGTCCATTTGTAATATTCAGGATTTGATGTTCGTACTTCTCGAGACCAATCAAAAGAAAATCCAATTTGATCCAATTGACGACGGTATGTTTTAATATTTTCTTCAGTAGTTTTTGCTGGGTGTTGACCCGTTTGAATAGCATATTGTTCAGCCGGTAATCCAAAAGAATCATATCCTTGTGGATGCAGTACATTAAAACCTTTATGTCGTTTGAAACGAGCGTAAATATCAGATGCAATATAACCTAAAGGGTGTCCAACGTGTAATCCTGCCCCTGATGGGTAAGGAAACATGTCTAAAACATAATATTTTGGTTTTTCAGAATCATTACTAGCTTTAAATGTTTGATTTTTAGCCCAATGATTTTGCCACTTTTCTTCTATTTCTTTAAAATTATAGTGCATGAAATTTTCTTCTTAAAAGTGGTCAAATTTACACTTATTCTTGCAAAGTATAAAGTCTATCTAATAATAATGGGATTCTTAAATCATCAAAAAGTTATTCAAACTCTCATTTTACTTATTCAACAGAGTTTTTATAAGTTAATATATAAATTCTGTAGTGTTTCAAACTGATGAAGTATCTAATAAAAAACAAAACCCATAAAAAAATAAAATGAAATTCATCTTTTTTATGAGTTTAAACTATTAAAAAATAAAAAATTTATTTCACTGGTATACTTAAAACTACGTCTCCCCATCCCATGTGTATCGTCATGTCTTTATCAATTACAATTGAAAATAGGTCAATAGTTTTATCCGACTTTTTTACAGGTACACTAACCTTAGCCACATCATTTTCATCTTTATGAAAATAAACCCCCCATACGTTTAATTGACTACTTAATACCACTGTCCATGTGGTTTCTCCAGGAATCGTATACATAGTGTAAGTACCTGATTTTACTAAAGTACCACCAAAATTTACATCTTTATAAAATGTAATTTCTGTTGCTTCATTGGCTCCTGTTCTCCACTTTTTACCAAACTTAGCTAAGTTGGATAAAGACCTTCCCTTTAACTGAGGTCTACTGTAGATGATTTTTATGACTTTATCTGAAACTCTATAATTATCTGGATAAGAAGCCAAATCCATAGGGCTTTTATCTAATCCTTTAAAGTCTTGTGCTATAGCTTGATTTAAAAAAATTCCACTAAAAAAAAGTGTCGCAATTACTAAAAATGTTTTTTTCATAATATAAAATATTTAAGGTTTAATTTTATTTTTTATCTGTCAACTCTTATTTTACAAATAATAAGATCTTTAATCCTGTAAATTTCAGCAATCACAATCTTTATTACATTTAGACTTTGGTTTTTTGAAGAAGAATTTTTTAACTAAGAAAAAAACTGCTACTCCAACCGAACTATATACTATAATTTCTTGCATTAACTTAGTATTTGAAATACAACAAAAGAACAAACATATGCCAAAACACCCATACCTACAAATTGAATTAAAGGCCATTTCCAACTATTAGTTTCTCGTTTTACAATAGCCAGAGTTGCCATACATTGCATTGCAAATGCATAAAAAACTAATAAAGACATACCTACCGGGAAATTAAATCTTCTAGTGTTGGTTTCAGGATTAATTTCTAAGGCCATTCGTTGCTTTATTGTTGTGATGTCCACATCATCACTTCCAACCGAATAAATGGTTGCTAAAGTTCCAACAAAAACCTCTCTTGCAGCAAAAGAGCTAATCAAAGCTATTCCTATTTTCCAATCATAACCTAATGGTTTAATTAAAGGCTCTATACTTTTCCCCATAATACCAATGTATGAGTTTTCTAATTTAGCAGAGGCTATCATTTGATTGAGTTTTACTCCAGAAATTTCTTGACTTACTATTTTTTCTTTAATATTTTTTTCAACATCAGTGTAAGATTGAGGACCATTAGAAGCTAAAAACCAAAGTACTATAGAAATTGATAAAATTATTTTTCCTGCACCAAAAATAAAAGCCTTTGTTTTTTCAATCACATCAAAAAATACATTTTTTAGAGATGGTAATTTATAGTCTGGCATTTCAACCACAAAAAATGAAGTATCTTTTATTTTAAGTGTTTTATGAAGAATAATTGCAGCCATAATAGCCGTAGTAAAACCTAAAATATATAAACTAAGTAGAGTTAACCCTTGTAAGTTTAAAATTCCAAAAATCTTTTTATCAGGAATAATTAATGCGATGATAATCGCATAAACCGGCAAACGAGCAGAACAAGTTGTAAACGGTGTTACTAATATAGTGATTAGGCGTTCTTTCCACCCTGAAATATTTCGAGTAGCCATTACAGCAGGAATGGCACAAGCTGTTCCTGAAATTAATGGGATGACACTTTTACCACTCATCCCAAAGCGTCTCATAATTTTATCCATTAAAAAAACAACTCGACTCATATACCCTGTTTCTTCTAATAAAGAAACAAATAGAAACAAAATAGCAATTTGCGGAATAAAAATAATAATTCCACCAACTCCTGGAATGATCCCCTCTGAAATTAAGTTATTTAAAACTCCAGTAGGCATAGTTTTGTTAACGTAAGAACTGAGATTTGCAAATACAGTATCTATAAGATCCATAGGAAGACTTGCCCAGTCAAAAATAGATTGAAAAATTAATAGCAATAGAGTAAAAAACAGAATATATCCAAAAATTTTGTGAGTAAAAACCTTATCTAGCTTGGCTCTCAAATCTGTTGCTTTTGAGCGGTCTGCCAAGTATGTTTTTTTTAATATTTCATTAATTTTTTGATACCTATAAATGGTTTCTTTGTGCTGGTATTTCTTTAAATTTTTAGAGTCGTTTTTAAAAGTTAAAAGCGCTTTTTTTTCATCTTCTGAAATCTTATCAGGAAAACTATTTTGAGTAATCATTAACCATAATTCATATATAGAATATTTTGGATTAATTTCTTTTAATCTGTCAAAATAAGCAGGATCAATTCTGTTGTTAACATTACATAATGGAAATGCTTTTGCTGAATTATAAGTTTTTACTATTGCTTTTTTTACCTCTTCAACAGCTATCTCAGGGTCTTTTCTAACACTCAATAAAACTACTTCGTTACTTAATTCTTTTTTTAATAATTTTAAATCTATTGTTATCCCTTTTCGTTTCATTTGATCTGCCATATTGATGGCTAAAACCGTAGGTATTTCTAAGTCTTTAATTTGTGAAAAGAGTAATAGATTTCTTTTTAAGTTTTCAACATCTGCAACAACAACAATAACGTCTGGGGTTTTTTCTGATTTAGAATTTAAAAGGGTTTTTAAAACAATTGTTTCATCCAAAGATGTTGGATTAATACTATATGTTCCTGGTAAGTCAGTGATAATAGCTTTTAAATTACTTTGGAGCTTGCTATGGCCTTCTTTTTTGTCTACTGTGACCCCTGGGTAATTTCCAACTTTCTGATTTAAACCCGTTAATTCGTTAAATAATGATGTTTTACCTGTATTAGGGTTTCCTATTAAAGCAACATTAATAGTTTTTTTATAACTCATTATTGGGCTTTAATGATTTGAATTTTTGAAGCAGTTTCTTTTCTGATGGCCAAGTGACTTCCATTTACACAGATATATAATGGATCGTTTAATGGTGCTAATTGGATGAGCTCTACTTCAGCGCCTGGAAGACAACCCATCTCTAACAACTTAAGTGGAATCTCATTAAGAGATTCTTCAGAAATATATGCCAACTCGCCGATATGTAAAGATGCTATTGTAGTCATTAAATATAGATTCCCGCTTGTGCGGGAATGGAATTAGTAAACAAAGATACTAAACTAGAATGATTCTAAACAAGTTATTTTAATTGTATTCTCTTTTTAAAATTGCGATGTCGTTTTTTATTGTATTCATATCCTCTTTTTCAGTGCCGTCATAAAAACCTCTAATACGTCTTTCTTTATCTATTAAAACAAATTGTTCTGTATGAATAAAATCATTTTCATCACCACTCCCCTCATCTAAAACTGCAAAATAATTTTTCCGAGCTAAATCATAAATATGTGATTTTGGGCCTGTTGTGATATTCCATTTTCCGTCAATAACTCCTTTTTTTATTGCATATTCTTTTAAAACAGAAACACTATCTATGGTGGGTGTCACAGAATGAGATAAAAACATAATATCATTATCGTCTTTATAATATTCTTGTAATTCGCTCATATTATAAGCCATCGATATGCATATTGTTTGACAACGAGTAAAGAAAAAATCTGCGATATAAATTTTATTTTCGTAGTTTTTGTTGGTGATTTTTTTTCCATTTTGATTTCTTAATTCAAAATCTGATATGGTATGATTTTTTTTTAAATTCTTTACTGAAATATCAACCAATCTAGGATTTATATCTATGGGATTATAAATTTTAAGGCGTTCTTCTTGAGACATTAATTGATAAAAAACAGTAATACCTACTATAGAAAATACAACCAAAAAACGAAATGTGGGGATTGATTTTTTAAAGAAGCCTAAATCCATAACTGCAAATATAATACACATCAAATACACCCCACAACAATTTAATGTCTAATACCCCATAAATGTTTGTTAAATTAAAAAAGCATCTTAAAACAATTTTTTTCACCTCTAATGAAAAGTGTACATTTGTGCCTTTAAAAACTGAAGATCTAGACTAGATGGAAATATTAATAAAAGCTTCACAATTTATATTAAGCTTATCGTTGTTAATTGTGTTGCATGAATTAGGGCATTTTATCCCTGCTAAATTATTTAAAACAAGAGTAGAGAAATTTTATTTATTTTTTGATTATAAATTTTCTATTTTCAAAAAAAAGATTGGAGAAACTGTTTATGGTATCGGGTGGATTCCATTAGGAGGATATGTGAAAATATCTGGAATGATTGATGAGAGTATGGATACCGAACAACTCAAAGAAGAACCAAAGCCTTGGGAGTTTAGATCCAAACCAGCCTGGCAACGCTTAATTATTATGTTAGGTGGAGTTTTTGTTAATTTCATCTTAGGTATTTTTATATATATCATGTTAATGTACTCCTATGGTGAAAAATATCTTCCAAATGAAAATGTTGCTAACGGTGTATGGGTTCAAGACTCATTGGCGGTTAGTTTAGGCTTGCAAAATGGAGACAAAATTTTAAGTGTTGATGGTCAAGAAATAAAAAAGTTCTCAAACATTACCATTGAATTTATTAATGGTAATAATTATACTGTAGAAAGAAATGGTCTTATTATAAAAAAGGAACTACCTGTAGACTTTATTGATAAATTAATTAGTAGGGGTAAAAATGCAGGAATGATTGTAAGGCCTAGAAGCCCTTTTATGTTTGCTGAATTTCAAGAAAACTCTCTAAATGCGAACTCAGAGTTAAAAGATAAAGATATTGTTATAGCTATTAACGGTCAGTCCTTAAAATACCAAGATGAAGTTGAGAGCCTACTGAATGAAAACAAAGGGAAAGAGATTTCGATGACTGTGAAGAGAGGTGAAGAAAATAAAACATTTAATGTAGTAGTAAATGATAATGGAAAGTTGGGGGTAGTGATTTATGGCATGACTTTTTCTGACTTAGAAAAATTAGGGTACTATGATTTGGCTGATATCAACTATTCTTTCGCTGATGCAATTCCGGCGGGTATTAATAAATCATACGAGACCCTTACCAATTATGTAAAACAGCTCAAGAAAATCTTTAATCCTAGTACAGGAGCATATAAAGGGCTGGGTGGATTTATTTCTATTGGAAGTATTTTCCCTTCTACATGGAGCGCTGAAAGTTTTTGGAATATTACTGCTTTTCTTTCTATCATGTTAGGTTTTATGAATCTATTACCAATTCCTGCACTAGATGGAGGCCATGTAGTGTTTACTTTATGGGAAATGATTACAGGGAAAAAACCAAGTGATAAATTTTTAGAATATGCTCAAGTAACTGGTTTTATTTTATTAATTACTTTATTACTGTTTGCAAATGGAAATGATATCTTTAGACTTTTTCAATAAAAACTTAAATATAAAAACCAGCTTTTAGCTGGCTTTTATATTCTTCTGTTTCTCCCTCTGAAAATTGAAAGACAAGAGACCTTTTTTAAAATGCATAGCGTAAGCCAAGTAAAATATTACTTGGAGGCATTGGAACAAATCCAGATTCTATATACTCAGCGTTAAAAATATTATTAGCAGTTAAGGTAAACGTAAACTTATTAATATCTACAATTAAAGAAGCATCCCATACATTATAGTTTGTCCCTACTGTTCTTTCTGCGTGTTTATAAATAATATTTTGACGCACATTGTTAAACAATTGAGATGTAAAACGAGAAACAAATTGATGTTTTAAAGTATTTAAAGAATAACGAGACAAATCATTATTTTGATCTAAAATATCATCATTTAAATAGGTGTAACCAAACGTTATCACTTGATTGTAGTTGTTCATTTTAAAGTTATAGGCACTTTCAAACTCAATTCCTTGAGTACTTACTTCGGCAATATTAGCTGCTGTAAAAATACTAGCTTCAGTATTTGGTCGTATATAATCGATTAAATCTTCGGAGTCTCTGTTAAAAATAGCTAAAGATCCTGAAAAATTATCATTTCTATACTTAAATCCTATTTCTTGAGCAAATGCTTTTTCTGGTTCTAAATTCGGATTTCCTGAAGTTGCAGGGTCACTATAATATAAATCAGTAAACGTTGGTGCCCTAAAAGTGTACCCAATATTTCCGTATACTCTTACTTTGTCAGTAACCTGAACACCAATATCTATCCCAGGAAAAGCATTAAATTTAAAGTCTGAAAAATACGTAGCAGCTACACCTGGAGTAATATCAAAAGACCCCAATTTAAAACGGTGCTCAAAGAATATGTTTGCCATAGTTCTGGCTCTTTCTCCTAAATTATTACTTTGTATAGAAAATCTAGAAAAATCTACTCCAAAACCAGTAATTCCAAGATCTGATGTATAAGAAGCATTTGTTTCAACCCCTATTTTATTTGTAATATGGAAGTTTCTATAAAATCCTGAATCATCTCTTCTTAAAAGAAACATGTCTTGTCCTCTTCTCCAATAGATTCTTGGGGTTACTTTAAATTTATCAGTTCTAAAAGTAGTAGAGACTCCCAGTAAACTATTTTGGGTTTCTTCATACTCATTAAAAGTTACATTGGTTGTGTAAAAGTTTTCTGCTCCAAACTTCTTATCAAAAAAAGTAACAATAACTTCTATGGGTTGCTTATTCTTATTAAAGATTCCCTTTAAAAAATAATTTTGATTATTATAATCAGAATTATTACGATATCCGTCAGAGGTAAGTGCACCAATATGAGCAATAATCGAAGAGTTTTCAGTCTCTTTCCCTAAAGTTACCGAACCATTTAACTGTCCAAAAGATCCTGCTTCTGCGTTTATAGAAACTTTATTTTCTAATTTCTTTTTAGTTACAATATTAATAGCTCCCGTAAATGCATTTTGTCCAAAGATTCTTGCTGCAGGTCCTTTAATAATTTCAATTCTCTCAATTACTTCAATTGGCAATACTGCATTCATGGTATGATGCCCAGTTTGTGCATCGTCCATTTTAATACCATCAATCAGCAGTAAAGTTTGGTCAAATCCTCCTCCTCTGATGTATAAGTCAGACTGTCCTCCTCCTGTTCCTCTTCTTCTAACATCTACTCCAGTAACTTGTTGCAATAAATCTGCAATATTAGTTGCTGCACTATTTTTAATGTCTTTTGCTGTTATAATATTTATTGTACGAGAATTTTTCTTAAATGGTAAACTAATTCTGGTTGAATTAATTAAAATAGAATCTAACTCTTGGGTTTTTTCTTGTGAAAAAACCTGTAGTGAAATACATAAAACTAAAAAATAATTGATACTTGTCTTCATGTTAATTTATTAATTTTGAGCTTGCAAATGTATATAAACCGTCCAAAAAATCCTACTGAATATAATGTCATTAGCGCAGTAAAATAAGTTGCTAAAATTAATATCTTTACTGTATGAAATTAGCGCACGAAAGTTCTACAAATTTAAAAGATCGGTGGAATTATTTAGTAAAAGAATTAACCCAACAGTTTTCCGAGGGAGATGTATTAAATATAGATGGTATTATTTATTTGATAGGCGTTCAAGAATTGGGGCAAGGTAAAAAACTTTTCAAAAAAGATGAGAAAGTAAACCTAATGCATGTTGCTATTTGTAAATTATTAGAGCCTTATGGGTATTACGAGTTTGATTTCTTTGATAAAG
>OJFB01000391.1_pt1 | contig 11637 bp, 10 predicted proteins | sample 1593811 | NCBI WGS metagenome assembly OJFB01 (sample SAMN05416736, study PRJEB24817) | seawater metagenome | isolation source: Sea water | place: Canada:Atlantic | collected 2013-07
ACTAAAAGTATTCGTTGGAGATAAATCCAAACAAGACGTAAAGGCGCTCATGCCTGTCGTTAATAAAATAAAAACATTTCAAGCTGCGACGCAAGCCCTTAGCAATGATGCTTTAAGAGGAAAAACACAAGGTTTTAAAACCACTATTAAAGACGCTTGTCAAACGCTTGAAAACTCCATTGCTGAGCTGTATATAGAAGCAGACACTACAGAGGACATTGACAGAAAAGAGGAAATCTACCAAGAAATTGATAGCCTTAAGGACGATGTATATGTTAAAACGCAGGAAGTCTTAGAAACTATTTTACCGGAAGCGTTTTCGGTTATTAAAGAAACAGCCCGTCGTTTTGTAAATAACACAACTATTGAGGTAACAGCAAGCACCTATGATAGAGAGCTTTCAGGTACTAAAGACTACATCTCATTAGACGGAGAAAAAGCATTTTGGGCCAACTCATGGGATGCTGCCGGAAAACCAATTACTTGGGATATGGTACATTATGACGTTCAGCTGATTGGTGGAGTTGCTATGCACGAAGGAAAAATTGCAGAAATGCATACAGGGGAAGGAAAAACATTGGTGGCGACACTTCCTGTATACTTAAATGCCTTAACTGGAAAGGGGGTTCACTTGGTAACGGTGAATGATTACTTAGCAAAAAGAGACAGTGCTTGGATGGCACCTATTTTTCAATTCCACGGCCTGAGTATCGATTGTATCGATTACCACCAGCCAAACTCACAAGAAAGAAAAAACGCTTACAATGCCGATATTACCTATGGAACCAATAACGAATTTGGATTTGACTACCTAAGAGATAACATGGCGCATACGCCAGCAGACTTGGTTCAACGTCCGCATCACTATGCAATTGTAGATGAAATTGATTCGGTTTTAATTGATGATGCTCGAACGCCATTAATCATTTCTGGCCCAATTCCGCAAGGCGACCGTCATGAATTCATGGAATTGAAACCAAAAGTTGAAGACATTGTTGGTATTCAGCGTAAATACCTCACAGGGATATTAGCAGAGGCTAAAAAAATGATTGCTGCTGGAGACACCAAAGAAGGTGGGTTTCAATTACTCCGCGTCTTTAGAGGAATTCCAAAAAACAAAGCACTGATTAAGTTTTTAAGTGAAGAAGGGATCAAACAACTCCTTCAGAAAACTGAAAATTTTTACATGCAGGACAACAATAGAGAAATGCCCAAAGTGGATGAAGAACTCTATTATGTAATTGATGAAAAAAACAATCAGATTGAACTGTCTGATAAAGGGGTCGAACATTTGTCTGGAAAAGACAATCCCGACTTTTTTGTAATGCCAGAAATTGGCATGGAGATATCTAAGATCGAAAGTCAAAACCTTGCGACCGAGAAAGAAGCCGAACTCAAAGAAGAATTGTTCAGAGAGTTTGGTGTTAAGTCGGAACGTATCCATACTCTAAATCAACTACTAAAGGCCTATGCCTTATTTGAAAAAGACATTCAATATGTAGTGATGGAAAATAAAGTCATGATTGTCGATGAGCAAACAGGACGTATCATGGATGGCCGCCGTTATAGTGATGGACTTCACCAAGCGATTGAAGCCAAAGAAAATGTAAAAATTGAAGCGGCGACACAAACGTTTGCTACAGTTACTTTACAAAATTACTTCAGAATGTACCGCAAGCTCTCAGGAATGACAGGAACAGCAGTGACAGAAGCAGGTGAGTTTTGGGAGATTTATAAATTGGATGTTGTAGAAATTCCTACCAACCGCCCAATTGCTAGAGATGACCGTGAAGATTTGGTATATAAAACCAAGAGAGAGAAATATAATGCCGTTATTGAGGAAGTGACTAATTTGTCTAAGTCAGGGCGTCCAGTACTTATCGGAACAACCAATGTAGAAATTAGTGAACTGTTAGGGAAGATGTTGAGCATCCGAAAAATCCCTCATAATGTCCTAAATGCAAAACTTCACAAAAAGGAAGCCGATATTGTAGCAGAGGCTGGACAACCCGGTCAGGTCACTATAGCCACCAACATGGCGGGGCGGGGTACGGATATAAAATTATCTGAAGAAGTGAAAGCAGCAGGTGGTTTAGCCATTGTAGGAACGGAACGTCATGACTCTCGCCGTGTAGACAGACAATTACGTGGACGTGCAGGACGTCAAGGAGATCCGGGAAGCTCACAGTTTTACGTTTCTTTAGAAGATAATTTGATGCGTTTATTTGGAAGTGAACGGATTGCAAAAATGATGGACCGAATGGGTTTGGAAGAAGGTGAAGTGATTCAGCACTCTATGATCTCAAAATCGATTGAACGCGCCCAGAAAAAGGTAGAAGAAAATCAATTTGGAGTGCGTAAACGATTGTTAGAGTATGATGATGTCATGAACTCACAGCGCGAAGTGGTTTACAAGCGTCGCTATAATGCTCTTTTTGGAGAGCGTCTGCGTGTGGATTTGGCTAATATGATCTATGACACGTCTGAGATTATTACGGAAGAAAATAAGGCTAATAATGACTTTAAAAACTTTGAGTTTGAATTGATTCGTTATTTTTCAATGAGCTCCCCAATTTCTTCAGATGAGTTTTCTGAAATGACCCCACTAGAAATCGCTGGTAAAGTATACAAAACCGCCTTCCAACACTACCTCTCAAAAATGGAGCGAAATGCCGAATTGGCTTTTCCAGTAATTCAAAATGTCTATGAAACCCAGCGCGAGAAATTTAAGCGTATTGTGGTTCCTTTTACAGATGGTGTAAAATCATTACAAGTGGTTACTGACCTGGAAAAAGCATACCAAACAAATGGAAAACAATTAGTGACAGATTTTGAAAAAAACATATCCCTAGCGATTATTGATGATGCATGGAAAACCCATTTAAGAAAAATGGACGAACTAAAGCAATCGGTACAGCTGGCCGTACATGAGCAAAAAGATCCCTTACTAATCTATAAGTTTGAATCGTTTGAATTGTTTAAGGCCATGATTGACCAAGTAAATAAAGAGGTAATCTCATTTCTATTTAAGGGGGAAATTCCACAGGAAACTGCCAATACTATTCAGGAAGCAAAATCGCGTCGTCGTGAAAAGACTCGGACGTCTAAGGAAAATATCCCCAATTTGGACGAGCGCTCGGCTCAGTCGAGAGCAGCTGGAAATACACAAGGGTCTCAACAAACAGTTGAAACGATTGTAAGAGACCAACCAAAAATTGGTCGTAACGATCGAGTTACAATAAAGCATGTTATGAGCGGTGAAAATAAAACCGTCAAATACAAGCAAGCTGAACCCCTTATTGCTAAAGGCGAATGGGTATTAGTTAATTAAAATATGATCTAAATATTGATTGACAATTATAGCTTCAAAACCAAGTTAGGGTCTGGACAATTATTGCTATAAAATTCAATATCAGCCTGGGAACACACACCTGGATAATCACCTTCATAATGTTCAATGTCTTTTATGATTTGAAAATGTAGATGTGGTGCATAATCGCCATTTATTTCACTACTACCTATAAAACCAACTACTTCACCCTTAGTTATTTGTGTGTTTTTACTTAAAGATTCAATTGATGCCCTAGATAAATGTCCATAAAGAGTGTAAAAAATCACATTATTTATATAATGTTTTATCACTATAGTAGGCCCATAGTCGCCATGATTAGTGTTGTCAGCAACACTATGAATCACCCCATCAAAAGCAGCCATGACTGGAGTTTTTTTCACACACCAAAAATCGATCCCTAAATGAATATTCCGTGATTTTAATGAACTACTTTGATGAAAATAATCACTTCTGTCATACATATTACGACGCTCCAAATAACCACCAAACGCTATTAATTTTTGATGGCTTTTTAAGTAAGAACCTATATATTTAATCCATGACGTAGAACATTTTACATCAAACTCTTCTAACTCTATATTCCCAACCGACAAGTCAATAGAAATATAAGCACTGAAATCTAAATCAGAAGCGACAACCCTGATTGGCGCTTCTGATAATTCCATTAAAAAAGTTCTAAAATCCATTTATATAAATAAGATTTAAAGATACGTATATTAAAAAAAATAATTCTAATATAAAAAATTAGATTAAATTAGTGATAACATTTTAAATGTGAATAAAAACCAATCAAATAAAGCTGCACTTCGTAAAAATGAAGGAGTTTCTAGTCAAGAGTCCACCAATAAGGATGGAATTTCTAACTTAAAAAGAAAACGTCAAGAGCAACCCTCTGTTGAAGAATTACTGAAAGGTATTTTAAAAAGTAACACTGCCGCATTAAGCCGAGGAATCACCCTGATTGAAAGTCAAAACCTTTCGCATAAGTCAAAAGCAAACGCCTTAATCCAGAACTGCTTAGAACACACAAAACCTTCTGTACGAATTGGTATTACTGGCGTACCCGGCGTAGGAAAAAGCACTTACATCGAAGCATTGGGTACTTATTTAACCAACCTAGGCAATAAAGTAGCTGTCTTGGCTGTAGACCCTAGTAGCAGCCTAAGTAAGGGAAGTATTTTAGGAGATAAGACCCGAATGGACGTCTTGGTAAGAAACCCAAATGCTTTCATTAGACCCTCTGCAGCAGGGGAATCTCTAGGGGGCGTAGCGCGACACACTCGAGAAGCGATTACGCTTTGCGAAGCTGCAGGTTATGATGTTATTTTAATTGAAACTGTTGGAGTTGGACAAAGCGAAACATCAGTACACAGTATGGTTGACTTTTTTCTACTTCTTAAGCTAGCAGGTGCAGGCGATGAACTACAAGGAATCAAACGAGGAATCATAGAGATGGCTGATGCTATTATTATCAACAAAGCAGATGGGAGTAATAAAAATGCCGCCAAATTAGCGATGTTAGAATTTAAACGGGCCCTTCACCTCTACCCTGCTAAAGCCTCTAACTGGATACCAAAAGTAATTATGTGCAGTGCACTGGAGCAAATAGGAATCGAAGAAAGCTGGACTTTGATTAAAGACTATCTAGATCTAGCTAAATCAGAATTATATTTCACCAAAAAACGACAAGAACAAAACATATTTTGGCTAATTCAATCTATTGAAAACCAACTAAAAGACCAGTTTTTCAAAGACAGTGTGATTAACAAAGAGATGGAGTCTCAAATTGAGTTAATCAACAACAACAAGCGCTCCCCTTTTGCAGCTGCTGAATACCTACTCAACTTACAGAAAACGCAATCTTAAGGCTTCAAAAACTTTATAGAAGCCATACCCAGCGAATACTCCAAAGCTAAGTCCGCATAAAATATCCAAAGGATAATGTAAGCCTAAATAAATACGACTATACGCCACAACAACACTCCACGCGATTAATAAATAGATTAAGTTTTTGTGTAATGGACGAAGCATTAACCCGACGAAAATAGCTGTTGCCATTGAATTCGAGGAATGGCCCGAAAAGAAACCGTAACCCCAACACTCACCTTGTCGTATTAGCTCCAAAACCCCTTCCTGTGCGCAGGGACGAAGACGTTCAAATGTGAATTTAAACAGATTGGTGATTTGATCTGTAAATATAATCATAAAGGTGATTGAAATTAATAGAAGAAATACACCCTTTTTACTTAACGGCTTACACATAAAATAAAGCAAAACCAAGTACATTGGAATAAAGGTTCGCTTATTTGTAACTACCATCCAAAGGCCATCCCAAGATTGAGATCCTAAGTTATTTAGAAATATTAGAAACGACTTATCAAATTCTATGAGTTGTTCTAGCATGATTAATTATCGTATGTAGATACTTCTTTATCGTAAAACTCCGTAGCCTCTTTAATCGCTGTCTCTGTTTCTGAAAGAAGCTCTTCTTCATCTTGAGTATCAAAATCCTCTAACCACTCCACTTCATCCGTTTCTAGATTGATAATAAAACGAGGGAAATCTGTATGAATCACAAAGATAGCATTAGGTAAGTCCGTATTATCGCCGAGTATAAATTTTGGTAATTCCATAGTTAATTGGTTTTATGAGCTTGAATCAAGCGATTCGTTAAATAAATAAATCTAAGGTATAAAAAAATTGAGGCAGATGCTAATCCTACTAAAAGACCAATCCAAATCCCTGTACTTCCGTAAGCTGTTTCTTTGCCAAGGAAATAACTCGTAGGAAACCCTATCATCCAGTAGGCTATAAAAGTTAACACTGTTGGTATCTTAACATCTTGTAATCCTCTAAGAGCTCCTAAGAAAATAACCTGAGCACTGTCGCTGATTTGAAACAAAGCTGCCACAAGCAGTAATTTCGAAGCAATTGACACAACCTCTTGATTATCTGAATAATTATTTACATCATCTAAATCAAGGTAGAGCGCTGGGAAAATATCGTGAAAAATCAAGAAAAGAAGCGCGAAAACTGAGGCAAACATAATTCCCATCAAAAATATAGACTTTGCGATTCGCTGTAGCTCTTCATAGTTTCTCAGTCCTTTTTGATTACCAACACGGATCATGGCTGTAACACTTAGTCCCATAGCGATCATAAATGTCATTGACGATAAATTAAGAGCAATTTGGTTAGCTGCTTGTGCATTTTTACCTAACAGACCACTTAACCATATAGCCGAGGTGAAAATAGCCACTTCAAAAAACATTTGCATAGCGCTTGGCAATCCCAAATTAATTATTTTCTTCAGCATCGTGCTATCTAAAATAAACAGCCTTATATGCGTGACAAATGCAGATGCTTTTTTATCATTTTTAAGTAGAGTCCAAATAATCGCAATCATAGCTAGCCTCGACACCAAGGTACCCACTCCTGCGCCAACGATTCCCATTTTTGGGAAACCTAGTTTTCCAAAAATCAAAATGTAATTAAGACCTATATTAATCAGGTTACCTACAATAGTCGCATACATAGCATGTTTGGTCAATGAAAGCCCGTCACTAAATTGCTTAAATCCTTGAAATATAATGAGAGGGATTAAAGAAATTGCAATAATATCTAAATATGGCATTGTTAAAAGTACTACTTCTTCAGGTTGCTCCATCAAATACATAAGCGGCTTAGCTAATAGAATCATCCCAAAAAGCAATAGACTTAAGACGATACACAAAAACAAGCCGTGCTTGAAAGCAGATTTTCCTTTTTTAAAATTATTTTCAGAATCAGCTTCTGCAACCAATGGAGTGATGGCCGTAGAGAACCCAATTCCCAAGGACATAGCTACAAAGAAAAAACTATTTCCAAGAGAAACTGCCGCCAATTCCGCAGACCCTAATTGTCCCACCATAATGTTGTCCACTAATCCTACGAAAGTATGACCCAACATACCCATAATAACAGGAGCAGACAATTTCCAATTATAACGAAATTCTTTTGAGAGGTGTGCTAACATTTTTAAAATATATTGTTAAAAAAAGCAGCTAATAGCTGCTTTTTTTATTCTTCTTCTTCCGAAACCGATGTTTCAGTTTTAAAATCGATAAGCTTGTGTTGATTTAATAAATTATACCAATTCAATATTTTTTTAATATCACTGGCATACACCCGGTCCTCGTCGTAGTCAGATAATATAGAAAAGAAATAGGCTTCTAAATCATCTTTGGAGGATTTTGGTGTTATGCTTGTTTGCCCACCATTTTCCTTTTCAAATATGTTAGAAAAAACAGTTTTTAAAGGCACTTCTTCGCTAAGTGTGTATATCGCAATTTCACTTAACAGGCTAACGTTACTGCTAATACTTACTGAAATACGTTTTTGATCTAACAAAGATTCTGCGATAAAACCGCCACGAGATTGTGTAATTAATTTATATAAGCCCGGTTTTTTTGAAATGGCTAAAATTTTATCTAATTCCATTGATTAAATTATATTATTTATTTAAGATCTTTTTTTTGACATATTAGGAAAACGCATTCGATAATCAACACTTGTTTTTCCTTTAGATATATTACTCAATTTGCCTTTAAGAAGTCGCTTTTTAAGAGTAGATACTTTATCAGTAAACAAAATTCCTTCAATGTGATCATATTCATGCTGGATCACTCTAGCTATTAAGCCATCGAATGTTTCGGTATGCGTATTAAAATTTTCGTCCAGATATTCTACTTTTATAACTGGTTTTCTCAACACCTCTTCACGAACATTTGGAATACTTAAACACCCTTCATTAAAGGACCACTCTACGCCAGTTTCTTCAATGATTTTGGCGTTAATAAACGTTCTCTTAAAGTCCTTTAGCTTTTCTTGTTCTTCAACAGAATACTCCTCATCATCTGCAAAAGGAGACGTATCTACAATAAACAAACGAATTGAAAGTCCAACTTGTGGAGCAGCAAGTCCAACTCCATGAGCACCATACATGGACTCGTACATATTGAGGATGGTTTCATCTAACTTTGGAGTGGATTTAGAAATCTCAGAAGCTCTTTTTTTAAGAATAGGATCTCCATAGGCTACAATTGGTAAAATCATACTTTTAGTAATAAGGGGTCAAAAATACAATTCTTTGGTTTTATAAAATAATACTTCAAGAATTATTTATTGTAAAGATAGGACTGAAGAATAAGCGTCGCGCTAATTTCATCAACAAGCGCCTTATTTTTACGTTTTTTTTTATTAAGACCACTGTCAATCATTGTCTGGAAAGCCATTTTTGAAGTAAAACGCTCATCAACTCTGTGTATAGGTATATCAGGAAGCTCTTTATCCAATGTTTTAATGAATTTCAGTATCAATGGCTCACTTTCTGAAAGTTCATTATTCATTTGTTTTGGCAATCCAATAAGAATCAAGTCCACTGATTCTTTATCGATATAAGATTTTAAAAAATTAATTATATTATTAGTGTCTACAGTAGTTAATCCTGATGCAATAATCTGCATCTCATCTGTAACAGCTACTCCTGTTCGCTTACTTCCATAATCTATTGCTAAAAGGCGTCCCATATATGACAAAAATAAGAATTTAAAACGGATATGTCTACCTTAAAAAGTGAGTCCCTTAAGCTGTAAAAAACCTTGATTATTTTATATTATTTTTTTATTAAGGCTATATTTGTAAAAAACACGCAATGACTAATCTGAGAACACTTATTGAAACTGCTTGGGAAGACAGAATGCTTCTGCAGGAAAACACAACGAAAGAAGCGATTCGATCGATAATAGATCTACTAGATAAAGGAGAGGTTCGCGTTGCAGAACCAACTTCAGAAGGATGGCAAGTTAATGAATGGATTAAAAAAGCTGTCGTAATGTACTTTCCAATTCAAACCATGGAAACAATTGAAGTTGGTCCATTTGAGTTTCATGATAAAATTCCTTTAAAAACAGGCTATGCTGAGAAAGGTGTTCGAGTTGTACCTCACGCAGTCGCACGCCATGGTGCCTACATTTCTAAAGGCACAATCTTAATGCCTAGCTATGTAAATATAGGAGCTTATGTAGATGAAGGCACCATGGTAGACACTTGGGCTACGGTAGGAAGTTGTGCTCAAATTGGAAAAAATGTCCACCTTTCCGGAGGGGTTGGTATTGGAGGTGTTTTAGAACCTCTGCAAGCGGCACCTGTAATTATTGAAGATAATGCTTTTATTGGTTCGCGTTGTATCGTAGTTGAGGGTGTTCGTGTCGAGAACGAAGCTGTACTAGGGGCTGGAGTTGTTCTAACAATGAGCACTAAAGTAATAGATGTAACTGGTGAAGAACCAAAAGAATTTAAAGGAATTGTACCAGCACGTTCGGTTGTTATTCCCGGTAGTTATGCCAAAGAATTTCCTTCAGGTACTTTCAACGTCCCTTGTGCGTTAATAATTGGCAAACGAAAAGAAAGTACTAATAAAAAGACTTCGTTAAATGATGCATTGAGAACACATAATGTAGCGGTATAGTACATTTTTACAATATGACTTACATCTACCAAAACCTTTAACTATATGGTTAATAAATTACGAAAATTCAGCTTACGGTTCTTAAGAAAAATGCGTCATTCTCCTCCAAAGTTATATGCTCATTTTCTTTACGAATATTATACAGGAAAAAGATTGAATTTAGAAAATCCGGTTGAGTTTAATGAAAAAATTCAGTGGTATAAAGTTTTTTATCATCCGAAAATTCTAAACAAATTAGTGGACAAATTTGCAGTTAGAGCATATGTTGAAGAAAAAATTGGAGAGAAATATCTGAATGAAATTTACGGAGTATATGAAAGGCCTGAGGAGCTAGCTTTTAAAGATTTACCAAGTCAATTTGTAGTTAAAGCCACCCATACTAGTAGTCATAACTTGATTGTGTCCGATAAAAAGAAGGTGGACACGAATGCAGCTAATAAGCTATTTAAAAAGTGGCTTGGCAAAAATCAATATTATAGAACAGGTCAAGAATGGGCATACAAAGATGTTAAACCACGCTTAATTGCAGAGAAGTATTTAAAAGAAGACGAGAGGTCTTCACTAATAGACTATAAATTTTATTGCTTTGATGGTGTTGCTAAATTTTTAGAAGTTCACCTAGATAGAACTGACAACCATAAAAGAGGTTTTTTTGACCTAGAATTTAAACCCTTACCTTTTCGCTATGTTTCAATAGAAAAAAGTATCACAGATGAGATTGAAGAACCTTCTAATCTTGACGAAATGAAGAAATTATCTGAAATATTGGCCGATAAATTCCCTTACGTACGTGTCGACTTTTACTCAATCAATGGAAAAGCTATTTTTGGTGAAATGACCTTTTATCCGTCAGATGGAAGAAAAGATTTCACCCCTGATAAGTATAACAAAATAATTGGAGAGTACATGAAGCTTCCTAAACTCAAAAAAGGTCAAAAATTAATAACAGAACTCTAGGCTATGACAAAAGACAAAGTCAATACTCATTCAATAGACGCAGTAATTTTATGGGTAAATGGAAGTGACGGTAAACACATAGATAAAATATCAAAATATGTTGAAAATAAAAATATTATTTCTTCAACAAAATTTAGAACAAGATTTGATCAGGTTAATGAAATCAAATTTACGATTGACTCAATACTGAAGTTCGCGCCATATATTGACAAAATATATATTATAACAGATGAACAAACTCCCGATTTTTTAGAGAAAAGCGTTAAAAAGGATTACTATAATAACATCTCAATCGTTGATCATAAAGTCATTTTCAAAGGCTATGAGAAATTTCTACCTGTTTTTAACTGTAGGCCTATTGAAACCTGTATGTACAGAATTCCAGGACTAGCAGAACATTTCATATATTTCAACGATGATTTTTTTCTGATTAACCCAACTAAACCTAGCGACTTTTTTAGAGATAAATTACCTGTTCTTAGAGGTAAATGGCTAAAGTTTGATAAAGATATTTTTTACAAGAAATTCAAAAAATCAAGAATTAGCCATAAAAAAGCACAGCAAAAAGCTGCAGAAATCATTGGTTTGAAGAAATACTACAACTTTAAACACACCCCTCACCCACTTAGAAAATCAACATTTCAAACTTATTTCAAAAATAACCCCGGAATTTTAATAGATAATATTAAGTTTAGATTTCGAAATGAAAATCAGTTTACTCCACAAGGCTTAGCTAATCACATAGAAATAAAAAACAAAACATGCGTCCTTAAAATAGAATTAGAACCTGTCTCTTATACACATCTCCGAGCCCACGAGA
>OJFB01000392.1_pt1 | contig 11636 bp, 8 predicted proteins | sample 1593811 | NCBI WGS metagenome assembly OJFB01 (sample SAMN05416736, study PRJEB24817) | seawater metagenome | isolation source: Sea water | place: Canada:Atlantic | collected 2013-07
AGGAGTCGTCGGCAGCGTCAGATGTGTATAAGAGACAGGATAAAATACATTTAGCGATAGGATTCTTGCCCAATAAAAAAACTAACTATACTTACAAATTAGCAGGCTCAGAACATTTAGGATCTGAATTTAAGATAAGTAAAAAAATTAATGATTTTGAAATTGATTTTACATTAAATAATCAAGATGCATTGAGGCCAAATACCATTGAAGAAGCAATGCTTAGCTTAAGACAAATTTTTTAATTATAAAAAAAACATGAGCATTTTATTTGCTAAATATAAGAACTATACAATTTTTTTAATTTTATTATTTTTTTTAGTTTTTTTAAAAACAATTAATCCTAGTTTTATACAATCAATTTCTTATTTAAGTTTTGATGTTTATCAAAAAATTTTTCCATTAAACAAGCAAACCTCTGAAGTTATTATAATAGATATAGATGAAAAAAGTTTAGGTGATTTTGGTCAATTTCCTTGGAATAGATCTATTTTTGCAAAAATTGTGGAAAATGTTAATGCCTCTAATCCAAAAGCCATAGGCCTCGATATCTTCTTTGCAGAGAAGGATAAACAATCTCCCGAAGAAATAATTAGAGCTTATAATTTAATACCAGCCGATGTCGCTGGTTTGCAAAATATTAAAGGACCTGATGAAATATTTAGAGAGCAGTTAAAAAAATCAAAATCAGTTACAGCAGTGCTCGGTAGCAATGTTCCCTCTCATGGAACTTATGATAGATCACCAAAAGCAAAATTTCTTGTAAAAGGAGGAGATCCTAAAAAATTTACATATTCTTTTCCTCACTCCATAGGATCACTTGAAAAATTAGAAAATAGTGCAAAAGGATTGGGCTCTATTTCTTTTTTAGATCAAACTGATGGTATTATCAGATCCCTTCCATTGATTGTTCGTTTGAAAAATCAGCTATATCCAACCATGGCACTAGAAATGATCCGCGTAGGGTCCAATCAAAAGAATTTATATGTAGAGATGAATGAGGCGGGCATTAACAGAATAAGTTCAAGACCTCATAAAATTTACTCAGATCCGAATGGAATTATTTGGATTAGATATAAAGAATCATTAAAAAACCAGTATATTTCCGCAAGCTCTGTTTTTGAGGGTAAATTTAATCCATCAATATTTAAAGATAAGTATGTTTTGATTGGTGCATCAGCACAGGGTTTGTTTGATTTAGTAAAAACTCCTTTAGGAAATACAATTCCAGGAGTCGAAGTGCATGGAAACATAATTGAAAATATTTTAGATCAATCCTATCTTATTCGAAATCCAAACACTTATTTATTTGAATTACTATTTTCAATTATAGTCGCTGGTGTTGTTTTTTTTCTCTCCCAACATACTAAACCCAAATATAGTTTATTAATATTCTTTGGAAGCTTAATCATAGTAATTATAATTGGCTTTAGCGCTTTTTTATTTAAGTCCCAACTTGTAGATATTAGCTATCCTATATTCATGCTTACAATTACTTTCTTAACTGGACTTTATTTAAGGTTTATAGAAGAAAATCGAATTGCACTCGCAAATTTGCAAAAAGAGGCAAAGTTATTAAGAGAAAGGGAGCTCGCAGGAGATGTACAGAAAAGCTTATTTCCAGACATATCAAAGTTTAAAAATTTTCTTTATGCAAAAAATATTCCAGCCAGAGATGTTTCTGGAGATTTTTTTGACGTAGTCAATGTAGGTAAAAATGAATATTTTTTCATATTAGCAGATGTATCAGGAAAAGGTATTACAGCTGGTATGTACATGGCTAAAGCAGCCTCAATATTTAGAACAATTTCTAATTTGTCCTATCCATTAGAAAAAGTTGTATTCACAGTAAATAATGAACTAGTTGAAGCAAAGTTTAAAGGAATGTTTATGACAGCTGTATTTGGAAAATTTAATACAGAAACTGGAGAGGCGATCTTTGTAAACGCAGGTCATGAAAGTATTATGGTTTTTGATAAAGAAAAAAATTTTGAGTTTATGAAATCTCAAATACCACCAATAGGAATTTTAAAATATTCTACAGAGTCTATGGTAAAATCAATAGCTACCAATTTGAAAGAAAAAACATTTTTAATTTATACCGATGGCGTAACAGAAGGTTATTTAAGCAATGGTCAAGAACTAGGAGTAGAGGGCGTTGAAAGAATAATAAAAAAAATAGAAAATGTTACTCCGCAAAATATAATAAATTCTATTACAACAGAACTTAATTGGGGAGCAGAAAAATTAAGAGATGATATTACTTGCTTGGCTTTAAATATTAGAAATACAGAGCTTGCAAAACAAAAATGAATAATAAGACAAATACAAAGAGAATATGTTAGGATGATTGAGCGTATGAAGAAAAATATTTTTTATATTATTGTTTTTATAGTTTTAAGTGGTTGTACTCAATATAGCTCAGCTGTGGGCCCAGTATATACTCTGGCGAAAACAGGTAATCCTATACTTGCAGGTGCATCTGCAGCCACATCTTATGGAATTAAAAAAACAACAGGTTCTACTCCTGCTGAACACATAAATACTCTAGTCAAAAATAATTCGTCATTAATGGACGGCGAAAAACAAAAAAAGTGTCAAATAATTCACTCTTCATCTTTAAATCAAATTTTTTTTGAAACTTTAGATGAGATTGACTGTTTTCAAGACTCATTTAGTAAGCTTAAATAAATACTAGATATCTAGTTTTATCAAAGTCTAAATCCTTAACATTCAACCTCTCAATAATCCTCAATCTTTAGAGCAAGTAAAAAAAATTATTAGACCCAAAATAGGTGGGTTATTCCTGAATTCATTGAATAGTAATATATAATTTGAGAAATTAATCCCAAGTTATTCACTATCAAAATGAAAAAAATATTTCTTATTTCAATATTTTATATTTTTTTTTTCTGTTCCAATTCTTTTGCTTTTATAGAATTTAAACAATCAAAAGATATTTCATCAGACACTGTAGCTGTTAGGGGAATAAACTTTAATCCAGACGGAACCATAATGTATATAACTAACCGCAAAACTGATGGTGATGGTAATGGTGAATTAGGAGAAGTAGCCCAATACTCTCTCAGTGTACCGTTTGATGTTAGCACAGCAACAAAATCTTTCACAACTCAATTAGTAGGTGATGGAGGTTCTGTTCCACAAATGAAATTACCACATGCAATTGAATTTAAACCTGATGGAACAAAAATTTTTGTAACAACTAACAAAAATCCAACTTCTGTTTACCAATACAAGCTAACCACTCCTTGGGATACCTCTACATTAGAGCATGAAACAAGATATCGAGTAGATATAGCTGGAGGCACAGATTATACGCAACAAGTAAGAGCTTTAGCATTTAAACCTGATGGAACACGAATGTTTATTGGTGAAAAAAATAGTGATCAAATAAGAGAATATATACTAACAATTCCTTTTGATCTTACATCTGGAGTGTCATTAGGTTCTATATCGGCTGCACTAACAAGTGCTGATAGCAACATGAGAAATATTCAATTTAATTCAGATGGAACCATTTTGTATATTGCCGGTAATCAAAAAAATAATATGAACAAATATACTCTAAGCACACCTTGGGATATCACAACTATTTCTTCTACTCCTACTCCTTACGATTTAGGCAGTAGATTTTTAAACATGAGAGGTTTTATATTTGCTGCAAACTTTACAAAATTATTTGTTACAGATGATAATAGCTCAACAAATATAATTTTTGAATATAGTCCAGATTGTGCTGTCACAATTACATGTAGCGATCCTTCAAATAATAGTGATGTTAAAGCAATCATTGAAGCTAATGTTGAATTATCAAAACGTATAATTAAAAACAACACTCTTCCAATCTTTCACCGAACAGAGTGGTTAAGAAGACATAAAAATAAAGACAATTTATCAAATCTTAATGCAGAAATTGATTTTACAAATGAAAAAATATCAAAATTAGTTAGTGCTCTTAAAAGCTCTAAAAAAGAAGTTGATAGAAGTTATGATAGTGACGATTGGTTTCAGTGGAGCGAGGGTAGAGTTAGTTTAGGTAAAAATAAATCCTCAAACTCATCATCAAGAGATTTTCATAGTTATGGTATCTCAATTGGTGCGGATAGAATTAAAGAAGATGATAGAGACGCTATGTATGGGTACGTTTTTCAATATGGAAACGATAATGTTGATATTGGATATAAAGGAAGCAAATTAGAGACAGATGCTTATAGTTTGGCTCTATACGGCACTAAACTTAGAGATAATCAGGTTTTCACCGATACATTAATTGGAGTTAGCTCACTAGATATTGATCAAAGAAGAGTTATTTATGGCAATACCTTAGAGGGAAACCGAGAAGGTCAACAGATCTTTGGATCATTTAATTTTGGAAAAAGAATAGTTGATGAAGATATAAATCTTAATCCAGGTATTAAATTAGATTTAGGGTACACCAAGCTAAAAGCTTTTAGTGAACGATCTAATATAGCAAATAGTTTGACAGATGTATTACTTTACAAGGATCAAAATATTAAATCTGCATTAGCAACCCTTGGTATCCTTCTGGATAAAACGGATACTGATAGGCAAGAAGATGAAATTATAAATCACCATGGGCGACTAGAGTATGTTGCCGATCTAAGCCCATCATCAGATGCAGAATTCTATTACCTAAATAATCAAAGTACAGTTTATAATTACAAAGTAGATAATAAGTCCAAACATAATTTAAGAATTGGTTACGGTTTTGATGTCACTTCCATATCAGGTTGGTCATTAGTTGGAAATTTTGAAAGATTTCAATCTGCCAAAAGCCACAGTAATGAAATTTATTTATCGGTAGGTTATGTCCCAATTGATGAAATGAAATTTGTATTTGATGTGAATAATTTTGAAAATACCAGTTTATCATTAACTAATAATGTAAATGGATTTGATTTAAAAATGAGTTCTAATTATAATTTTTTAAGTGATGTACCTGACTATGGTGCAAATATAGAGGTTTCAAATAAATTTTGATAAGTACAATGAAAAATATATCATTCATTTTTATTCTTTTATTTTGTTCTTTTCTTATAGGTTCTGCCTATTCAGAAAACATAGATGAGGCTAATATCGTAAATACTGATGACGATGAACCAAAAATATTTGCCGCAGATGGCACATCTTTAACAATTACAAATTCTGCAACGTTATCAAAAAGCAATGGTTCTAAAGCAGTAGGAATTGACAACCAAGATGATGGAACTTTAATAATCCACTCTGGCTCCACTGTAACGACTCTTGCAGCAAACGGATCAAATGCTGTTTCAGCAACAGGCCAATCAGGTTTAACTTTAACTAATTCAGGAACAATTAGTGCAGGTAATTCAAAAGCTATTGGTTTACAAAACGCTCAAAATTCCACTGTTACAAATAACGCAGGAGGTATTATTAAGAGTAATACTAATACTATTACTTTTACACAAAAGGGGGGTAGTACTGCTAATATTGTAACAATAAATAACTCTGGAGAGATTTATGCAGAAGCAGATAGCTCAGGAGGAACATCTAATAATGCTATCAGATCTGAAAGTGCCACAGACAATATAACTATAATAAATAATTCTGGAGGACACATCCATAATAATAATTCTGCTGACACTGTTTATAGACAAGCAACAGTTTATGTTGCTGCAGCTTCAACTGGAACATTAACCAATAGTGGTAAAATAGAAAATAAAGCTGGTGTTAATAATTACGCACTTGGAATAGCTGAAAGTGGTGTCACGGTAACATTAAGAGATAAAGGAAAAGTAATAGGTAAAATAAATGTAGCAGGTACAGGACACACTATTAAATTACAACACGGAGCTGGTCAGGCTTATTTCTATGACATAGATGGAGCTGGAACTTATGACTTAGAGGATTTAGATGGCAACCCAGTTGTTAAAGGTTCAGCTGGATCAATCGGTCAAGGCGGTAATGAGATGTTAGATGAGACACTAAGTTATAAGTCTTTAAATATGAGAAAGTCACTTATTCGTTTTAAAAAAAGTGAGGCATATTTAAATCAAGATGAATGGGGAGAATTTTTCACTACATTTAATAAAAGAAAAGAAAATAAAAGTACTTTAAGACTTGGCAGTAAAACAGCTAGTTTTGGTGCAAATATTATTGAGCCTATATCTGAAAATAAAAATTTTATTTTGTCAGTTGAGACTGGCTCACTAAATATCGCCCAAGGCCATGATATTAATAAAGTTGGTTTCTTAACAGGATTACATTTTAATGAAGTTGAAATTTTTAATATAAATCCAGATTTATTCATATTAGGAGGAGCAAATTATAATAAGAGTGATAGAAACATTTTAACCAATACAACAACAACTGGTGAATATAATATTACAGATTCATATGAAAACTATGAGTTTTTAATTGGAGCTAAGACAAACCTTAATAGTTTATTTCCAGATTTAAGCCTGAATAATTTATCCCCAGATATAAGCTTAAATTTTGGTTATTCATACACACCCTCACATGAAGAAAGTAAATATTTTAAATGGGAAGACAAAGATATTTATAATGGTTCAATAGCCTTAAGTGATGAATACGAAATAATAAATAATGAAAAAACAAATTTTTATATATCATGGATAGCCGATGCTAGATCTGTACTTGATGACAATGTGCAAGTTTTTTATGTAAATGGAGTAAAAGGATCTTACTCTCAGAATAATGATTTAAAAAAAGAATTAAGCTTATCTGCAGGTTTAAATTATGAGTATAAATTTTCAAAAAATAATATTTTTTTAATGTCATTAGACGGACTTCAAACAAGTCAACATACAAGAGGAATTCAAGCAAATTTAAATTATATTTCGAAATTTTGATTTAATAATTATTCTATAACTTCAATTTCATTAATGATGCTAACAATTTTTCTACCCTTAAGGACGGCATTCACTCTTGCACATTCATAGTATGCAGAGGAGCTCTCTTCAGCCATTTGTTTCATTTCCAAACACCTAGATTTATTCTTAGTTAATAAATGTTCATATAATTTTGGTGGGTCACCCAAATACATCATGAGACCAATTACTTCACCTTCTTTTTCAAAATCTGCTTTTTCTTCTATATCTGCTATTCTGTCATCAACACCAATTTCAAAATTTTGAAATGCAACAAAGCCTTTATAAAAAATAAAAGCTAAAGCTAAGTAGAAAATTATTTTTATTTTACTCACTAAATTTTTTTTCTATAATATCTCTAATATCTCTAATATCTTTTTGTTGAATTTCTTTATAAATGCCCTGTCTGATAATCATTAAATTAAAAGTCAATTTCTCTAATTAGCAAAGCTAATAAGTTTTTAATAAATTGTAAAAATGGACTATAGCGATAGCCATCAATGTGAACATATCCAGGAATTTCCCATTTGATTAAATTTTCTTTATTTAAAGGTTTAAAATTTGCACGATAAAAGGCTTCCTCAGGTCTATTTTTAAAATTACCACTCACATACGATCTAACTGCAATTGGCCCACCATAATTTGAGGACAATGTTAAGTATGATAAATTTTGTGTTGCAGATTTATCAATTGATATTGAGGTTAGTTGTACGATATCATGCAGACCATCAAAAGGTATGAAGGTTGCATCTTTATTTAATTTAAATCTATCAATGCTATTTTCTGATATAAAGCCAACTACGTGACCGGAACCGTAATTTACTATCCCCATTAATTCGTCTGTACTGCTAATCCAATGCCCAATAGATAGGTCGTAAAAATTTTTGATCCTTCCTTTGATAGGTGCTTTGATAGTAAGACTTGTCTTAATTTTATTTAATCCTTTTAACTCACTAAGTAAGGCAATTAAGGTTTGTTGGAAGACCATATACTGATCCAAATTACCAGCTTTCTTACTAAGTCTATTAATTTGAGTTTTCGCTAAGGAAATTTTTATTCTAGTAGATTGTATTTCTTCACTTAATTGAGGAATCTCAAGATTAATAAGCACATCTCCCTTTTCAACAACTTGGTCTTTAATGACATTTATCTCTTTAATGATAGCAGGATAACTTGAGTAAATTTTTACATATTCTTCTGAGGTAAATACTGCTGGAATTTTTAAAGATGATTTCCATGGGAAAAAAACTAAAAATAAAATCAAAAAACTAAACAATAGCGTTCTTTTTGTTTGATAATTAATTTTCATCTCTGTTCTCATTTTCCACCATTTAGAGACTTCATTAATTATAGGTTTTGCAATAAACCAATAAATTTCAATTATAAATAAAATTATTCCGAGAACTTTAAAAGCAAAGTAATAAACCAAAAATGCAATTCCAAGAAATAAGAAGAATCTATAAATCCATGTAAACCAAGCATAACTAATAAAGATCCATTTACGATTTTTTGATAATTCCTCTGGTGGTTCTTTATAGAAGCCAAATAACAATTCTCTAATTTTCCATCTAGCTAAAGCAAAAGCCCTGGGTTGTAAATTTTCTGCTTTCAACCAGTCTGAAAAAATATAATAGCCATCAAATCTCATAAATGGACTTACATTTATTGTTAAAGATGAGATCCAACTTGTTGTTGCAACAAAAAAAGCAATACTTTTAATTGCTCCATCTGGTACAATTGCCCATACAAAGGTTGCTATTAAAGCTAAATGAAGTTCGGTTAAAATTCCGGCAAAATTAATTAATAATCTTTCATTATGATTTCTTAATCTCCATGCATTAGTCGTATCAGTATATAAAAATGGAAAAAAAACTAAGAAGGCAATTCCTATTGATGAAACTTGGCAACCATAATACTTGGCGACATAGGCATGTCCTAGTTCGTGCAGAATTTTTACAGCAATTAAGGTAATTGCATAAAATAACAATCCTTTAATTGAAAAAAAATACATAAAGGTTGTTAAGAAATCTTCGAATTGCTGAACAACCAGGCATATTCCAATAAACCCTATTAAATAAATGATATATCGGTACTGTTTTGAAGCATAGGGTATTGTGTATTTTAAAGTTTTTCCTAACCATTCATCAGGTTTAAAAAGAGGCACTTTAAAGAATAAATAACTATGTATTAAATACATTAGCCAATTTTTTTTTTGACTATTTTTTTGAAAAAGAAGATTTGTAATGTTTTGACCCTTAGGCTGAATGATTAGATTGTTGTTAGCTAAAAATGAGATAAAGCTTTTTATTTCTTCAAGATTTATTTTTAGACCTTTTTTATTTATCCATTCATTAAATTTTGATATATCTTCACCCGGTTTCCAATTACTAATTAAACGAAAAGCAGCTATACCAATTGTAAAATATTTATTTCGTAAAGCATCATATAAAAGCCAACCAGGCGAACCATCCTCTCTACTATTGCCTTTGATGAGCTCTAAGTCTTCTCTTAAATATGGAGTTATCATATTCCAATAAATTGCCTCATATAAGTTATTGGCTTTCTAAACAGGTAATAGAATAAAGTTACTCTAGAACCATATATTTTTGCCGTACCTCTCAAACCTAACCTTGGAATCTCTTGATTTTCATTTAAACTTGAAACTAATTTATAAGATAAAACCTCAGAAGGTGATAAATAAGGCTTATAACTTGCTCTTAAAACCTTTCCCTTAAGAGAGTTTATTGGGTTTATATCTAAAAAAATTTTAACTTTTGCCTTATTGTTAATAATTATTGAGTCTTTAACAGGTAACCAAATTAAGAACTCGACTAAATTTGGGTCTGCTATTGTCATAATTTTTTCACCTACGTTAACTGGTTTTCCCTGCCAATCTAATGTGTTCTCAACAATTGCAACACCATTAATTGAAGATAAAATTTTTGTCATTTCTAATTTTTCATTAGCATAATTCATTTCTGCTTTTTTTAACAAAACCTGTGACTGTAACTCTGCTAATTTTGATTTTTCAGTATTGTCTGAAAAGGAAGACTGTCGTGTTCTTAAAAGTTCTTTTTCAGCTACTTGTAAAGTTTGCTTTGCTAAATTATATTGATTAATCAAATCATTGTCTTCAAGTACAGCTAACAGATCACCACTTTCTACAGTATCATTATTATTAACTATTATTTTTTTAATAACTCCATTAAATGGTGCTGTTATTAAAGATGGATTTTTTGCAACTACCTCAACTGGTGCAGTAGTTGTCATTGAAACTGGAAAAAAAATAATTAACAATATAATTACAATGGTTTTCCATTTATTTTTTCCAGAAAAATATTTCTTTATAGATTCTTTGATTGGAAAAGTTGAAATAAAAGAATTAAAAGCATGACCAAAAGTTCCTGATAAATGCTTTAATAGTTCTATCTCACTATCATTAATTTCACTTTCTTTATTAATTGCAACAAAACCCTGGTGACCTTTTTGAGGTGAGTGAATGGGGATTAATATTAATATATTTGGTAAATTTTTATTCTTTGTTAATTTATTTTTTTTAGCAAAATCTTGAATATCAATATTAATAATGTCTTTAGGTTGATTATGATCTTTATGATTAACTATTTTTTCAATAAAAGTCACTAAAGGTGCTGTTCTATCAACTATTGCTAAATCAGAGATTGCCTCAACATTAAAAGTTCCAATCGGTGTTTGTTTTAATAAAAATGCATTAGTAAAATCAATGATTTCTCTTATTTCGTTAACAAGTATAAAGTTTAATTCATCTTTAGATAATGCTTCTCTAACCTTTTTTTCAAGTCCTATTAATCTTGCAATCTTAATATTTTTATCTTCGTTCAAACCTTACAACCCCGCTCATTCCTGGTATTAAAGTTTCATATTTTTCTTTAAACTGTAATTTAAGTTCTATAGTTTGGCTGGCAGCATCAACTGTTGCTCCTAAATTTATAATTATTGCCTCAAGCTCGTCTCCAGTTTCATCTATTAAAATTTTAACATCCACACCACTTTTTAACCAACTTAACCAATTACTAGGCACGACCGTTATTGCTTCTAATAAACCATCACCAACAATTTCCATTAAGGGCTGTCTTTGCTCAATACTTGCATATTCATTGGTGAAAACATCCATAACTTTGCCATTATAAGGGGCGATAATTTTACATCGCTTGACATTTAAGTTGGCAATTAACAGTTCTGCTTTTGCTTTTTTTAAACCATTTATACTAAGCTCGTATTGTAATTCACCGATAGAACGCATGTTAAATAACTCTTTATCATTTTTTAATTGTACATCAGCACTATCTAAATTTGCTTGAATAACCTCTCTTTGAGCCTCAAAAAGTTCACAGTCAAATGCAATTAATATATCTCCTTTAAGAAAAGGTTCCCCATTAGTAAATCCAATATTATTTATCTTGGCTGCTATTTCACTGGTAATTAAAACCTGCTCTGTGGCACCAACTAATGCTCTAGCATTATAATCTATCTCTTCTGCACTAACCATTATGGTGGAATTAACTGTTAAGTATAAAAATATAAAGATTTTTTTTAACATATTATTTTAAAAAACTAGAGATTATTAATTAGTTTTTCGCCGTAATTATCTAAATTGTCAGACTCTATTATTAACTGTTGATTCAATGATACAAAATTTATTTCGGTATCCTCAATATCTAATAGCTGTCTCTTATACACATCTCCGAGCCCACGAGACTCCTG
>OJFB01000396.1_pt1 | contig 11554 bp, 6 predicted proteins | sample 1593811 | NCBI WGS metagenome assembly OJFB01 (sample SAMN05416736, study PRJEB24817) | seawater metagenome | isolation source: Sea water | place: Canada:Atlantic | collected 2013-07
CAGCGTCAGATGTGTATAAGAGACAGGAAGTATTATCTGTTACAAAATCTTATGGAAATCAATTGGCGTTAAACGAAATTAGTTTTTCAGCTAATAAAGGTGAAATCATTGGATTTTTAGGCCCAAATGGTGCTGGAAAATCTACCATGATGAAGATTATAACAGGCTTCATTTCACCAACTAAAGGGACTGTTCTTGTTTCCGGCATTAATGTATTAAAGAGTCCGGAAGAAGCAAAAGCTAAAATAGGGTATCTTCCAGAACAAAACCCTCTGTATCAAGAAATGTATGTGAAAGAATATTTGCAATTTCAAGCTTCAATTTTTAAGGTTTCAAAAGAAACAATTGGTACTGTTATAGAAACTGTAGGTTTATCTCCAGAGGTGCATAAAAAAATCAGTCAACTTTCAAAAGGATATCAGCAAAGGGTTGGTATAGCTGCAGCTATTATTCACAATCCAGATGTATTAATTTTAGACGAACCTACTACAGGATTAGATCCAAACCAAATCCAAGAAATAAGAAATTTACTTAAAAAGCTGGGCAAAGAAAAAACAATTTTATTTTCCACCCACATCATGCAAGAGGTAGAAGCTGTATGTGATCGCGTTATTATTATAAATAAAGGAGAGTTGCTCATAGATACATCTATCGAAGAATTAAAAGAAAGCAATGAACAAATTATAGAGGTTACTTTTAATTACAAGATTGAAGAACAGTTCATTCAGAGGTTACCAAACATCATATCCTATAAAAATAATTTTGATAATACCTGGTATATGACCTTTAATTCATCTGAAGACATGAGAGGTGTGATTTTTGATTTTGCACATGAAAATGGATTAAAAATTTTAGAATTAAATTCTAAGAATCAAAGCTTAGAAACACTATTCACTAAACTAACATCTTAATTTAATTTGAAATTAATATGTTGATCTTCAAGTATTTTTAAAAGTTCACTACTAATTTTAATTTTAGTATTTCTACTAGGAACTTCTAATTCTATTTCTTCTTGTACATCATAAATTACAAATTTTAGTGATTGTTTTCCTTTGTGATTATTAAACAAGGTATTGAAATTCTTTATTGATTTTTCATGAACATCTTCTATGGGTATTTTAATGGTCACTTTTTTACATAAGTCATCCATTACATCATGTAGTAATTTAAATTCAGTGAATTTAAGTCTTGCATCTCCTTCCACACCCTCTTTATTTGTCCATCCTTTTTGAATTGTAGTTCTCACAAATAAGAAAGAATTGGAGACTAAAAAATGTTTAAACTTTAAGTAATCTTCTCCAAAAATTCGAAACTCAAAACTGTCTAAATAGTCTTCAATAAAGAAAGAAGCCCATCCTTTTCCAGCCTTTGAAACTTTATGTTCAACTTCTGTAATAATACCTGCAAAAACTAAATTAGAGCCTACATACTTTTGTAAATCACTTTTAAAATGACCCACATTTGCATTACAAAATTTTAATTCGTTAGTAAAGTCATCTAATGGATGAGCAGAGATATATATTCCTACAACTTCCTTTTCTTTAGCAAGTTCTTCCATGTTAGCCCAAGCTTCACAGTTTGGAATATCTGGTTCAGGAAATTGTATATCTGAAGCTTCTCCAAATAAAGATACTTGAGCCGAATTTAAGTTTTCTTGATATTTACTTCCATAACGAATTGCTTTCTCAATAAAGGTTTGACCTTTCTCATCTTCAGCAAAATATTGTGCTCTGTGGGTATTCGAAAAAGAATCAAAACCTCCAGCTAATATCAAGCCATCAAAAGCTTTTTTATTGGCTGCTCGTAAATCTATTCTTTTAGTTACATCAAAAATTGATGTAAAATGCCCATGTTCTTTTCTTTCTTTAATAATTGCTTTTACAGCTGAACTACCAACACCTTTTATGGCACCCATTCCAAAACGTACTGCGCCTTGTTTGTTTACAGAGAATTTTAAATAGGATTCATTAATATCTGGACCTAAAACTTCTAAGCCCATAGATTTACATTCTTCCATAAAGAATGAAACAGATTTGATATCATTCATATTGTTAGACAGAACAGATGCCATATATTCTGCAGGGTAATGGGCTTTAAGATAGGCTGTTTGATAGGCTATCCATGCATAACAAGTAGAGTGAGATTTGTTAAAAGCGTAAGATGCAAAAGCTTCCCAATCTTTCCAGATTTTCTCAAGTTTTTCTGATTCATGCCCATTTTCTCTAGCTTGATCGATAAATTTAGGTTTCATTTTTGCTAAGACAGCAGCTTGTTTCTTTCCCATTGCTTTTCTTAAAACATCGGCTTCACCTTTTGTGAAGTTGGCAAGTTTTTGAGAGAGTAACATTACCTGTTCTTGATATACAGTAATTCCATAGGTTTCAGCTAAATACTCTTCCATTGCAGGGAGATCATATTGAATATCTTCCTTCCCATGCTTCCTGTTAATAAAAGATGGAATATATTCCATTGGCCCTGGTCTGTATAATGCATTCATCGCAATTAAATCTCCAAAAACAGTAGGTTTAAGAGCGCGCATATGTTTTTGCATACCGGGTGATTCATATTGGAATATTCCAATGGTTTCACCTCGTTGAAATAATTCATAGGTTTTTACATCATCTAGCGGGAAATTTTCTGGATCTAATTGAACCCCATGTCTTGCTTTTACAATTTTTACAGTATCTTTTATTAGGGTTAGAGTTTTTAATCCTAAAAAGTCCATTTTTAATAACCCTGCGCTTTCTACAACAGAATTATCAAACTGAGTAACATACATGTCTGAATCTTTTGCTAAAGCTACTGGGACAAAATCGGTAATGTCTGAAGGAGTGATGATAACTCCGCAAGCATGAATTCCTGTATTTCTGACAGAGCCCTCAAGAATAGCTGCTTTGTTAATGGTTTCAGATTCTATTCCGTCTCCTTCTGACAAGGCTATTAATTCGTTAACCATGTCTTTTTCTTCAGAACGTAATGCAGCAATTTTTCCTTTGCTCTTTTCATCTGTTCCAAAAATATTTTTTAGTTTAACGTTTGGAATTAATTTGGCAATTCTGTCTGCCTCAAACAGAGGTAAATCAAGTACTCTTGCTGTATCACGAATGGAGGATTTTGCGGCCATGGTTCCATAGGTGATTATTTGAGCAACCTGATTAGCTCCATATTTATTAATTACATAGTCCATCACACGACCTCTTCCTTCATCATCAAAATCTATATCAATATCGGGCATAGATACACGTTCTGGATTAAGAAAACGCTCAAACAGTAAATTGTATTTAATGGGGTCTATATTGGTAATCCAAAGACAATAAGCCACTACAGAACCAGCTGCAGAACCACGCCCGGGACCCACAGAAACATCCATGTTCCTAGCTTCTCTAATAAAGTCCTCTACAATCAAGAAATACCCTGGATATCCAGTATTTTCAATAACTTCTAATTCAAAATCTAAGCGTTCTTTAATAGCTTCTGTAATCTCTCCATAGCGTTTTTTTGCACCAATAAAAGTGATGTGCTTTAGATAATTATTTTCTCCTCTTTTTCCACCGTCTTCTAGGTCTTCTTTAGACTGAAATTCAGCTGGAATATCAAATTCTGGTAGAAGAACATCTCTAGCTAGCGAAAAAACTTCAATCTTGTCTACAATTTCCTGAATGTTAGATATTGCCTCAGGAATGTCTGCAAATAATTCTTTCATTTCATCACTAGACTTAAAATAATATTCGTCATTAGGCAGCCCATATCTATATCCTCTTCCTTTTCCTTTTGGAGTAGCTTGTTTTTCTCCATCTTTCACACACAATAAAATGTCATGTGCGTTTGCATCTTCTTTGTTTAAATAAAATATATTATTTGTTGCAACTACTTTAACTTCATGATTTTTAGCAAATTTTAGAAGTGTTTCATTCACAATACGTTCATCCTCTTGATTGTGTCGCATCAATTCTATGTAGAGATCGTCACCAAATTCTTGTTTCCACCAGATGAGAGCATCTTCTGCCTGTTTTTCTCCTATATTTAATATTTTATTTGGAACTTCTCCATAAGTATTTCCAGTTAATACGATAACATCTTCTTTATATTGCTCAATAATTTTACGATCTATTCTGGGAACATAATAGAATCCATTGATAAATGCTATGGAAGACATTTTTGCAAGATTATGATACCCTTTTTTGGTTTTTGCTAGTAAGACAATTTGATATCCATTATCTTTTCTTTTTTTATCTAAATGATCCTCACAAACATTAAATTCACATCCAAGGATTGGCTTTAAAATTGTTTCATTTGGAGTTTCTCCATTTTCTTCAGAAATCTCATTTTTAGCAAATGCTTGTTTGTTGTGTTTTAAAATGGCGCTTACAAAATGAAAAGAAGCCATCATGTTTCCGGTATCAGTTAATGCAATTGCAGACATATTGTCTTTGGCTGCAGCTTTTACGATATTTCCAATTTGGATAGTAGATTGAAGAACTGAAAACTGAGTATGATTGTGAAGGTGGGCAAATTGAACATTTTCTAACTGAGATAGCCCAGCTGATGTATTAGTAGTTGCTTTATTCTCTTTTAGAGAAGCTAAACGTTTTCTAATTTTTTCACTTTCCTTCTTGAGATTGATGTGCTTTAAGCCTATTACTTCAATAGGTTTTGGATTGGCTTCTGAAAAGCTTTTAAAATAACCTTCATCAGCATCTAATTTTTCTTTTGAAAATTCTCTCAAACGAATTAATTCTAAGAAACATCTAGTTGTAGCTTCAACATCTGCAGTGGCATTATGAGCATCTCCAAAATTTACACCAAATAAATGATTGTGTAATTCTGTTAAGGTAGGGAGTTTAAACTTCCCTCCTCGTCCTCCAGGAATTTGACATAATTGTGCGGTATGCTCAGTACAAGTATCTAGAACCGGTAATTTGTTTAGGTTGTTTGATATTTCCAAACGATGAAATTCACAACCCATAATATTTAAATCAAAATTCACATTTTGGCCAACAATAAAAGTGGTTTTTTGTAAAACTTCGTTAAATAATATTAAACATTCCTTTAAAGAAATTCCTTGTTCTTGAGCTAAATCTGTAGAAATACCATGTATTTGTTCTGCATCGTAAGGAATATTAAATCCTTCAGGTTGTAGTAGGAAATTATTATGCTCTACTATTTTTCCCATACTATCATGAAGCTGCCATGCTATCTGTATGCATCTTGGCCAATTGTCAGTGTCAGTAATAGGAGCATTCCAGCTCTTTGGTAACCCAGTGGTTTCCGTGTCAAAAATCAAGTACATAGTTGCGGATTTCTTGCTTAGAAATTAGTAGAATAAAAATAGTGAAAAGAGATAGAAAAACACTCTAAGAGTTATTTGGTTTTATTAACAATTAAGGGCTGTTAATAAACGCTATTGTTTTTTCTACTACAAACTTAAAATCTTCAGGGAGCTTTGTTTTTGTCCAAGGTTGTGAAGCACCAAAAACATGATTAGATTCCGGCACAACAATTAGTTTACTTAATGTATTCCATTTGTGTAGATTTTGTGCATGAAGAAAAGGTACAGATAAATCGTTATCTCCATGAATTATTAGATGTGGGATACTCATTTTTTTTACTGCATTCTCAACACATAAGCGTTTTTTATTTTTTATAAAATTGTAGTAAAATTGAAGGTAATGTGGCATTTTTTGTTTTGTTCTTCCATTTAAAACATACAAGACTCCATCCTCTTTCCATTTATCTAATTCGGTACTCTCGTGAAACATAGTTCTATCAAGATCAGATACTGCAGCCCATGTAACTAATTTTTTTATTTTTGGATTTTCTACTGCCTTTATAATAGCTATTGCACCACCTCTAGAGTGACCAATTAGCGTAATATTATTGGTATCTATTTCGTTTTTAAATTCTACAGTAGTACAAATCCAGTCAATAATACTTTCCAAATCATCTAATTCTTTTGTGTAGTTATTGTTTCCAAAGGCATCTAAATCAGGAAAATCAATGGGTTGATCTAGAGTACAGCCATTATGAGAAAAATTAAATTTCACCAAAGCCAACCCAGCTTTTAAAAAGTTGGAAGACATCAAGTCAAATGCTCCCCAATCTTTATAGCCTTTGTATCCGTGACAAAAGATAACCAATGGTTTTTGTTTATTATTTTTATTAAAATACAAATCTGTAATAATGGATTTGGTATGTTTACCTTTAATTGGAAAGTTTTTTAGAATTCTCATAAAGTATATAAAAATAATTAAAGTTTATAATACCAAGTATTTTTTTGTAACAAATATGTAAATTAGACGTCTTAACATAGTATAAATTAAAAAAACTTTAAAATGAAAAAAATTTTATTATTAGTACTAACCATTTCGGCAAGTATTTCTGTTAACTCTCAAACAGCTGAAGAAATTATAGCAAATTATTTTGAAAATACAGGAGGTATTGAAAACTGGGCAAAGATAGAGGGAATTAAGATGAGTGCAAAAGTTAACCAAGGAGGAATGGAGATTCCATTGGAAATTACTCAGTTGAAAAATGGGAATCAAATGACAGTAATTAATTTTCAGGGTATAGAGCTTAAACAAGGGGTTTTTGATGGTGAGGTATTATGGAGTACTAATTTTCAAACACAAAAAGCCGAAAAAAGTGATCAAGAGTCTACAGATAATATGAAGCTTCAAGCACAAGATTTTCCTGATGCTTTTTACAATTATAAAGAGAAAGGATATACATTAGAGTTGTTAGGTAAAGAAGATTTAGAAGGAACAGAAACCTTTAAAATTAAATTGACTAAAAAACCGATGACTGTAGACGGTAAAGAGGTAGAAAATTCAAGTATCTATTTTTTTGATGCTGAAAATTTTGTTCCTATTGTTGTACATTCTGAAATTAGAATGGGGCCTGGTAAAGGTATGATATCAGAAATAAAACTAAGCGATTATCAAGAAGTTGAAGGAATGTATTTCCCGTTTTCTATGACTCAAGGAGTTAAAGATGGAGGGGGCCAGCCTATTACAATGGATAAAATTGAATTAAACCCAACTGTAGATCCTAGTGCTTTTAAATTTCCAGAAGAAATTACTGAAGAAGGAAATAAAAAATAAACACATGATTAAGAAAAAGAAGCCTATATGAAATTATTTAGGCTTTTTTTTTACCAACCAATCACGAAAATTTAGAAATATGAAAAAACTAATAATCTTAGTTTTGGGAATGGCTTTGCTGCCTTTTAGCAGTGGCGCTCAAAACTCATCTTCCATTAATTTGAAAAATTTATTTGGAGATTTAAGAGCACGACATATAGGACCTGCTTTAATGAGTGGTCGAATAAATGATATGGAAGTTCACCCTACTAATAATCAAATTATTTACGCTGGAACAGCGGGTGGAGGTGTATGGAAATCGAATGATGCAGGGACTACTTTTAATCCAATATTTGATGATCACAGCCAATCTATTGGAGCTGTGGCAATAGACCCAAATGATCCTGATAATGTAATTTACGTTGGAACAGGTGAAACATGGACAAGAAATAGTGTCTCATACGGAGACGGTTTATATAAATCAATAGATGGTGGTTCTAATTGGAAAAAACTTGGTTTTGATAAATCAGAACGTATTGCAAATATTATTGTAAATCCAAAAAACTCAAAAGAAGTGTATGTGGCAGTTCTGGGTGCCCTTTGGTCAGATAGTGACGAGCGTGGTGTATATAAATCTTCTGATGCTGGAGAAACTTGGGAAAAGATATTGTATATAGATGAGAAAACAGGAGCCGCGGATATGACTATGGATCCAAAAAATCCTTCTATTCTTTATGCTTCAATGTGGGAGTTCAGAAGAACAGCTTGGTCTTTTTCCTCTGGTGGAGAGAATAGTGCATTGTATAAATCTATAGATGCTGGAAAAACTTGGAATAAAATTCATAACGGATTTCCTGATGGGCAATTAGGTAGATTGGCTATTGCGGTAGCTCCATCAGATGCTAATATTTTATATACAGTAATTGAAGCAGAAGATCCAAAACGAAAAGGATTGTACAGAAGTGATGATGCAGGAGCTAATTGGAAACAATTAAATAATGATTTTGGAATTACGGTTCGTCCATTTTATTTTTCAAGAATTACTGTAGATCCTAGAAATCCTGATGTTGTTGTTAAAGGTGGTCTTTTTGGTTCAATCTCTAAGGATGGTGGTAAAACATTTAAATCGTTAGGTAATATGCATAGCGATATCCATGATGTAGTATTCGATATTCATGATTCTGACAGAATTTACGCAGGAACAGATGGAGGTGTATATCGTTCTTGGAATGGAGGTGTAACTATGGAAATTGTGGAAAATTTACCTTTATCACAGTTTTATCAAATAAGTGTTGATGACGCAGAACCTTACAATATTTATGGAGGACTTCAAGATAACGGTTCTTGGTATGGGCCCTCCTCATCGAGCGGAGGAATTAATGCAGGTGATTGGAAATCAATTGGAGCTGGTGATGGTTTTAGAGTATTAAAACACCCAACAAAAAATATTATTTATTCAGAAATGCAAGGTGCAGAGAATGTTTGGAGATATGATGTTGATAATAAATTAGTTAAAACAATTCAACCTCTTGAGCTAGCAGGGTATGAAGATTTACGATTTAACTGGAATGCCCCTATGGCTATTAGTATTCATCAACCTGATCGTTTTTACATGGGAAGTCAGTTTCTTCACAAATCTGAAGATATGGGAGATACTTGGGAAATAATTTCTCCTGATTTATCTACTAATGATGGAACTAAACAACAACAGGCAGATTCTGGAGGGTTATCTATGGATAATTCTGGAGCAGAAAACCACACAACAATTTTTACAATAGCAGAATCTCCCGTAGATGAGAATGTTATATGGGTAGGTACAGATGATGGAAATGTTCAAGTGACAAAAGATGGTGGGAAAAACTGGCAAAATGTTGTAAGTAATATTAAAGGACTACCAAGTAATACTTGGACCTATCATATAGAGGCAAGTGTTCACGGGAAAGGAATAGCATATGCTGTTTTTGATGGTCACAATAGTGGTGATATGCAACCCTATGTTTACAAAACATCAGATTTTGGAATGACTTGGTCTAATATAATTACAGACAATGTTATAGGCACCTCTAGAAACATTCAAGAAGATTATGAAAATGAAAATTTATTATTTTTAGGAACTGAATTCGGATTATATATTACTGCTGATGGAGGTAATCATTGGGAGAAATTTACAAAAAATGTACCACCAGTAGCCGTTCATTTTATTGATCTTCAAAAACAAACAAATGATTTGGTTCTTGGAACACACGGAAGAGGTATCATTATCATTGATGATATTTCACCCTTACGTGAAATCACTACTGAGGCTTTAAAAGCTAAACTTCACTTTTTTAGCTCTAAACCGATGAAGTTATCTGATGAAAGTGGATTTTCAGGTAGTTTCGGAGCTGAAACCCAATTTGTTGGAGAAAATGCAAACAGATCACCTCAAATAAAATATTTATTACCTAAACGTCACACATTTGGAAAGATGAGTATGGAAATTTTGAATAGTCAAGGAGAGGTTGTTTCTAAATTATCTCCTGGAAAATCTAAAGGAATTAATATTGTAAATTGGTCTGGAAATATGAAACAACCTAAGGTTGCTAAAGGAAAAACCCTTGCATTTGGTGGTTTCACAACCCCAAGAGTCCAGGCAGGTTCATATACAGCAGTTATAACAAAAGGTAAAGCAGCATACGAGCATACCTTTGAAATTGTTTATGATGAGAGATCAGGTTTAACTTCAGCAGATAGAAAAATGAAACATGATATCATTTCTAAGATGTATAAAATGACTGAAGAATTAGCTTACATGGTGTATCAAATTGATGCTTTTATTGAAGCGCCTGAGACAAAAAGCAAGCTAAAATTAAAATTAAATGAACTAAAGAAAACTTTAGTCATTACAACTGGAGATAATTATGTTGGTAGTGCTGAACCTGAGTTAAGAGAAAAACTAGCAGATTTATTTAGTAAAATTGTTGGGAGTTATGACAAACCCTCAAATTCTGAATTAGAATTTTTATTTATAGTTGAAAATCGTTATTCAAAAGCAAAAGAAGACTTCAATAAGATTTCAAAAAAAATAAAATCTAAGAAGGATATTAAACTAAAAACTTTTGAAGAATTTACAGAGTAAAATTAAAGCCCCTTTTGGGGCTTTTTTAGTTTATCAACTACCTTTTAATGATATTGTTTAATTAGTTCGTCAATTTCAAAAAACTTCGTACATTTGCGCCCACTTATCACGAGATGGTAAGATTATTAATAATCAAGGTCGAGAACCTTAAAAAATTAAAAAAATGTCAGTAAAAATTAGATTACAAAGGCACGGTAAAAAAGGAAAACCTTTTTATTGGATCGTTGCTGCAGATGCAAGAGCAAAGAGAGATGGTCGTTACTTAGAGAAATTAGGAACTTATAATCCTAATACAAACCCAGCAACTGTTAATTTAGATGTTGATGGTACAGTAAAATGGTTACAAGATGGAGCGCAACCAACAGATACTGCAAAAACTATTTTATCTTACAAAGGAGCTATGCTAAAAAATCATTTAGTTGGTGGTGTTAGAAAGGGTGCTTTAACCGAAGAGCAAGCTGAAGAAAAATTTCAAGCTTGGTTAGAAGAAAAAGCAGGTAAAGTAGCCTCTAAAGAAGAAAACGTAGCCAAAGTAAAATCAGAAGCAAAAGCAAAAGCCTTAGAAGCAGAAAAAGCTGTGAATGAAGCTAGAGTTGCTGCTGCTGTTGAAGAAGTTGCTGAAGAAGCTGCTCCAGAGGTAGTTGCTGAAGAAGCTGCTCCAGAGGTAGTTGCTGAAGAAGCTGCTCCAGAAGTAGTTGCTGAAGAAGTAGTTGCTGAAGAAGCTGCTCCAGAAGAAGCTGCTGAAGAGAAAAAAGAGGAATCTGCTGAATAAGCAAAATTTTTATCGATATGCGTAAACAAGACTGTTTTTATTTAGGCAATATCGTTAAAAAACATAGTTTTAAAGGAGAAGTCGTTATCAAATTAGATACTGATGAACCTGAATTGTATAAAAATATGGAATCAGTATTTGTCGACCTAGGTGGCAATTTGGTTCCATTTTTTATTAAAAAAAGTTCGTTGAGTAGAGGCACTATGTTACGTGTTCATTTTGAGGATGTAAATAGTGAAGAGGAAGCAGATTTTATAATGAAATCTGGAATTTATCTTCCATTAAGTTTATTGCCTAAGCTAGAAGGGAACCAATTTTATTTTCATGAAATTATTGGGTTTCATGTTATTGATGAAATTCATGGAGATGTTGGTGTATTGGTTTACATTAATGATAAAGCTGCTCAGCCTATGTTTGAAATAGAGAACGGAGCTGTAGAGATTTTCATTCCAATGATAGATGATTTTATCAAAAAGATAGATAGAGAAAACAAACAAATACACGTAAAAACTCCGGAGGGTTTAGTTGACTTGTATTTGAATTAGAGAGGTGGCCGAGTGGTCGAAGGCGCACGCCTGGAAAGTG
>OJFB01000397.1_pt1 | contig 11536 bp, 6 predicted proteins | sample 1593811 | NCBI WGS metagenome assembly OJFB01 (sample SAMN05416736, study PRJEB24817) | seawater metagenome | isolation source: Sea water | place: Canada:Atlantic | collected 2013-07
TCTACACGTAAGGAGTCGTCGGCAGCGTCAGATGTGTATAAGAGACAGACATATAAGTATTCTGAATTGTATTTTACAACTAAGGTTTGAATTAAAAGCATAAAACTAACATTAAAAAAAATAAATGTTACTTTGGTATTGTTATCAAAAATTTCTTTTCGATACTTATGCAAGAACAATAATAGCATTAAAAGTGCCAGAGATACTAATATCGTATAGCCCAATACTATCCAATAATAATTAGCATTTGTCCAAAGTTTTGACTCTGACTGACCCTTGAGTGAAAACAAAATAGCCATTTTTTTTCCCTCAACTATATCACCTTTTAAAATAATTAATTCACCGACTGAAACCTTTCCTTTACTGAGAGAAATTTCATTAACTGACTCATCAATTACTTTTTGGGTAAACTCATTATCATAAGAAACATTTGGTTTTATTACTTCAGAAAGTATTGATAAATTGATATTCTGAGAATAGCTATAAGGCTGATCACCTAAACTATTTTTAATGAGTTCAAAAACATCTTTTGAATACAACAAGTTATTATAAATGATATCCTGAACTTGATTGTCTCTCTTTAAGGCAATGAAACTATTTTTATCAGAAATAATACCTTCACTTGTTGCTTCAATAAAACCATTGTTATAAACATTGTCAATTATAGAATTACCCGTTAACACCATAAACTCAATATCATTTTTTGATAATGAATCACTCACATTATATACTGATACTCTTAATTGGTAAGCTTCTTTTACCTCTGAGACAATTGCTTTATTAAATTGGAAATATAATTTGGCAGCTTCTTCTATCGCTTTTATTTCCTCTTCAATTTCCTCTTCAGATTTATCTATCGCAAAATCAAAAGGAGCGTAAAGGTTATCATATTGCCATGGCTTTCCTTTGGTAAATTCATATTTAAATTGACCTCCTTTTGGAAAAAGGTATACAATAGCAACTGTTGTGATTAAAAAAAGTATAACCTTGTATATGGCAGTGTTATGCTTGTATAGTTTGTTTACAGTTTTACTCATATGTATACATGTTGTGAACACAAACTTAACTTAAAAAAATGGACGTCTAAAATTGAAAGGATAGTTTCCTGACAAATTTGATTTAAAATAGTTAGTTTTGTTTGATCATAACACATTAAAATTATTGAAAATGAAAACCAAGGAAGTTGTAATTGTTTCAGTAGGTAGAACCCCAATAGGAAGTTTTATGGGTAGCCTCTCAAAAATTACAGCTCCAAAATTAGGTGCAATAGCTATTAAAGGCGCCCTAAATAAAATTAATCTAAACCCAAACCTAGTTGACGAAGTTTTTATGGGCAATGTAGTTTCAGCTGGTTTAGGTCAAGCACCCGCCAGACAAGCTGCAATATTAGCTGGCATTTCAGAGACTGTCCCTTGTACAACAATTAATAAGGTTTGCTCTTCTGGAATGAAAGCTATCATGTTAGCGGCTCAATCTATTGCCTTAGGAGATACAACCATTGTAGTAGCTGGTGGTATGGAAAATATGAGTTCAATTCCTCATTACCTTCATGGAAGACAAGGAACTAAGTTTGGACCCACTACTTTAGAAGATGGAATGCAAAAAGATGGTTTAGTAGACGCCTATGAAAATATTGCTATGGGTGTTTGCGCAGATGCATGCGCAGCTAAGTTCGGTTTTTCAAGAGAAGAACAAGATGCTTATGCAATACAATCTTACCAAAGATCATCTGAAGCATGGAAATCAGGAAAGTTTTCTGATGAAATTATTCCAGTAGAAATACCACAACGAAAAGGACCTTCTCTGTTTATGGATGAAGATGAAGAATATAAAAATGTTAAGATGGAAAAAATTCCTTACCTAAGAGCTGCTTTTTCAAAAGATGGAACTGTAACTGCTGCAAATGCATCTACAATCAACGATGGTGGTGCAGCTTTAATTTTAATGTCTGAAGAAAAAGCATTTGAGTTAAATCTTAAACCTATTGCCAAAATTAAAAGTTATGCAGATGCAGCCCATGAACCAAAATGGTTTACTACTGCCCCATCAAAAGCAATTCCAAAAGCCTTAAAAAAAATAAAAATGTCTATTAATGAAATAGAGTACTTTGAATTAAATGAGGCTTTTTCTGTAGTTGGATTAGCTAATATGAGAATACTAGGATTAAAAAATGACATAGTAAATGTTAATGGTGGTGCAGTTTCTTTAGGGCATCCCTTGGGGGTTTCAGGAGCAAGAATAATTATTTCACTAATTTCTGTATTAAAACAAAATAAAGCTAAAGTTGGCGCTGCAGGAATTTGTAATGGTGGCGGAGGTGCAAGCGCGATGATTATTGAATCTCTTTAAAATAAATAAATATGCTCTACGGCATTTGTAATTTAAGTATTGTTCCTCTTCGTTTAGAAGCAAGTGATGCCTCTGAAATGGTTTCTCAGGTCCTTTTTGGAGAGGAATTCAAAATACTTGAAAAAGAAAAAAAGTGGAGTAAAATTAAGTTGAGTTTTGATGGCTATATTGGCTATATAGACAATAAGCAATATGAAGAAATAGACGAAGAAACTTTTAACAACTTATCAAATTCTATATATTATTACTCTACTGAAATAATAGATTTTATTACCACAAAAGAAAATGATCTAAGTACTATTTCTATTGGCTCTAGGTTACCTTTTTATCATAATAATCACTTTAAAATTGGCACAAAAGATTATTTCTACGATGGTAATGTTAGTTCAGAAAAATTAGCAAAGAACGAAATCATTCGAAAAGCATTTCAATTTTTGAATACACCTTATTTATGGGGTGGAAAAACTCCTTTTGGTATAGATTGTTCTGGTTTTACTCAATTAGTTTACAAGCTCTGTGGTTATTCTATTCTCAGAGATGCTAAAGATCAAGCTACTCAAGGAGAAGTTTTAAGTTTTATAGAAGAATCTGAACCTGGTGACTTGGCCTTTTTTGACAATGAGGAAGGTAGTATTGTACATGTTGGAATTATTATGAATGATTATCACATTATACATGCTCATGGAAAAGTAAGAATAGATACATTAGATCACAGTGGCATTTACAATGTAGACACCAAAAAACATACCCACAAATTAAGGGTAATTAAAAAAATTATATAAAAAAAGTCAACATTAATGTTGACTTTTTTTTACCAGATTAAAACTAATTTTAATCTCTCATTTCTCTATATAAATCTGAAAATTCAGCTGCTTTTTCATCCATCGCTAAAGTTTGATATATATTCATCAAAAGCTGAACAGTATTTATACTTCTACTATATTTATCAGCTTTTTCTAAATAAGGTAAAGCTTGTTTATGTACTCCTTTTTGCTTTTCTAGCAATTCGTCGTACTTATCAAAATCAGATAAGTTTTGATTCATTTCATCAACAATTTCTCTCTCCTTATCCATAATAACAATAGCCAAATTTAAATAAGCATCGCCATAATCCTCTTGTAATTCAATTGCTCTCTCATAATTTTTTCTAGCCTCTTCAATTTTACCCTCATTAAAACTAATTACACCTAAATTAAAAAACAGTTGTGGGTTATTTGGGTCTATGCTTATCGCTAGTTCCATTAACTCCCCATACTTTTCCATATTTTTTAATTGGAAATAGATATCTGCATGAGTTAAAATTAAATTGATATCATTTGGATAAGCTTTTCTGGCTTCACCTACTGCAACTAAAGCTTCTTCAGTTTTTCCTTGAGTTTTTAAAATATAGGCAACATTCTTAATAATATCTCCAGTCTTAGATTCAGTTAATTCATTAACCGGATCCTTATAAAGACCTAATTTCACCTGTAAATCTCTATTCTTTTCATCTCCAAGATCTTCTTTCTCATCTGACTGGTTATTTGTGGCATAAAATATTTTAGATATACCAGTATACCCGATATCTTGTAACTTTTTATAATATTTCAAAGAATTATCATAATCTTTAGCAAGACTTGAACTTACTGCAGCATTATAGATAAAAATAGTATCTGCCTTACTTAATTGATAAGTCAAATAAAAACTATCAGATGCGTTTTTGTAATCTTTAGCTGTGTATTGATCGCTTGCTAATTGGTATACTTCTTGTACCATTTGATTTTGAAGTGTAGTTGCCATTTGAGTATACCTCATCTTGCCTGTTTCATTCTCAAAATTAAACAAGTTTTCAAAAGCACTAGCTGCAGTTTTAAAATCTTTTCTCCCATAAAAAGCTTGAGCTTTCACAAAATAGAACTTTCCTTTAATTTTGTCATCCATATTTGCAATTAAAGATTCAGCCGAACTTATGGCTGTTATTGCTGTTGGATAATCTGAAATTTTCAAAGCCTTTTCTGCTGCTTTTAATTCATTTTTTTGCGCAAAAGTTGAAATAGTTATTGATCCTAATACAATTGCTAATACTTTCGTTTTCATCTTAAATTTATTATTTGTTATTCTTGATTATCGTTTGTTACATTATCAGATTCAGAGGTGTTATCAGCTTCGCTTGAAGAATCTTCTGTAATTCCTTCTTCATCATTATCTTCTTCGTGCATTACCTTTGCTACTGCGGCAATACTGTCAGAGTCTTTAATATTAATTAGTTTTACACCTTGTGTAGCTCTTCCCATCACACGCAGGTCTTCAACTGCCATTCTTATTGTTATTCCAGATTTATTAATAATCATTAAATCATTAGAATCATCTACATTTTTGATGGCCACTAAATTACCTGTTTTTTCAGATATGTTTAAAGTTTTTACACCTTTACCTCCTCTATTGGTTACTCTGTAGTCCTCTAGTTTAGAGCGTTTACCATAACCTCTTTCAGAAACTACTAAAATATTACTTTCCATATCATTGACAGCAACCATTCCGATTACTTCATCATTTTCATGAGCTAAAGTAATTCCTCTTACTCCTGAAGCAGTTCTTCCCATTGGTCTTGTTTTTGCCTCTTCAAATCGAATAGATTTACCAGATTTTAAAGCCAACATTACCTGACTATCTCCAGATGTTAATTTAGCTTCTAGTAACTCATCACCCTCACGGATAGTAATGGCATTAATACCATTAGTTCTCGGTCTAGAATATTGTTCTAGTGATGTTTTCTTCACCTGACCTTTTTTGGTAGCCATGATAACATAGTGGTTATTAATGTACTCTTCATCTTTAAGATCTTGGGTTACTAAAAATGCTTTAACCTTGTCATCTTGCTCTATATTTATCAAATTTTGCATTGCTCTTCCTTTAGAGTTTTTACCCCCTTCTGGAATCTCATAAACGCGCATCCAAAATACTTTACCTTTTTGAGTGAAGAACAACATATATTGGTGATTAGTTCCCACAAATAAATGTTCTAGAAAATCTTCATTCCTAGTAGCTACTCCTTTTTGACCACGACCTCCTCTATTTTGAACTTTATATTCATCAAGGTTAGTTCTTTTTAAATATCCAGCATTAGAAATAGTAACAACTACCTTAGTGTTTGGAATCATATCTTCGATACTCATGTCTCCACCAGCATACTCAATTTGAGACCTACGCTCATCACCATATTTATCTCTAACAGCAACTAACTCATCAGTTATGATTTGATAACGTCTAGACTCATTGTCTAAAATATCTTTCAAATCAATAATAGTTTTCATGATTTCATCAAACTCTGACCTTAATTTATCTTGCTCAAGGCCAGTTAGTTGACGTAGCCTCATCTCAACAATTGCTTTAGCCTGAATTTCAGTTAATTCAAATCTTTCAATTAATCTTTCTCGAGCGAGATCAGCATTGCTAGATCCTCTAATAATTTTTATTACCTCATCAATATTATCAGAAGCAATTATTAATCCTTCTAGAATATGAGCTCTTGCTTCAGCTTTTTTTAATTCAAACTTCGTTCTTCTAACAACTACCTCATGTCTGTGTTCAACAAAATAATGAATTAACTGTTTTAAGTTTAATTGTTCTGGACGACCATTTACAAGTGCAATATTATTAACACTAAAAGAGGTTTGTAAACCGGTGTATTTATATAATTTATTTAAAACTATATTAGGAATAGCATCACGTTTTAATATGTAAACAATTCGCATACCATTCCTATCAGATTCATCTCTAATATTTGAAATTCCGTCTAATTTTTTATCATTGACTAATTCAGCAGTTTTTTTAATCATTTCTGCCTTATTAACTTGATAAGGAATTTCAGTAACTATAATACATTCTCTTCCTTTAATTTCTTCGATTACAGCTTTAGCACGCATGACTATTCGCCCTCTTCCAGTATGAAAAGCATCTTTCACCCCTTCATATCCATAAATTATTCCTCCTGTTGGAAAATCTGGTGCTTTTATATGCTCCATTAATTCATCAATCTCAATCTCTCTATTTTGAATATATGCTAATGTTCCATTTACAACTTCGGTCAGATTATGGGGAGCCATATTAGTTGCCATCCCTACTGCTATACCTGAAGCTCCATTTACCAAAAGATTTGGAATTCTTGTTGGAAGAACGGTTGGTTCGTGAAGCGTATCATCAAAATTAAGTCTATGATCTACAGTATCTTTTTCGATATCTGACAACATATCCTCAGATATTTTCTGCATTCTAACCTCGGTATATCTCATTGCTGCTGGGCTATCTCCATCAACAGAACCAAAATTACCTTGACCATCAACCATCATGTAGCGAACACTCCAATTTTGTGCCATACGAACCATAGAATCGTAAACTGAAGTATCTCCATGTGGATGATACTTACCCAAAACTTCTCCAACAATCCTTGCTGATTTTTTATATGATCCGGTAGCTTTAATACCCAACTCATGCATTCCGTATAAAACTCTTCTATGAACTGGTTTTAAACCATCTCTTACATCGGGTAATGCTCTTGAGACTATCACGGACATTGAATAATCAATATATGCAGATTTCATCTGCTCTTCTATGTTAATAGGAATTAACTTTTCTCCCTCTGCCATACCTTGTTTTTAGTGTTAAATTTTAACTAATTTATTTACAATTAGCAAGATACTATAAATCCTATTTTTAGCAAAGGTTTTAGTGCCTGAAAAGCCCATAGTTATTAACATTTATTGATATTTTTTTTACTTGTTTTATACCCTTGATTTACAGGCCTTTCTAAAGGTGTTTTGGGGGTCAAATTGTCAGTTTACAATTGATGGCATTCTTTTTGCGTTTTATAAAACAAAAAAGGTTAAATTTACAATAAAGAAAAAGCGATATATGGACGAAAATTTTTCACCAAAAGTAAGAGATGTAATCACATTTAGTAAAGAGGAGGCCCTAAGATTAGGTCATGATTTTATTGGAACTGAACATTTACTTCTAGGATTAATTCGAAAAGGAGACGGTAAAGCAATAGAAATATTGCTCACTTTTCAAATTGACTTAGAATTGGTAAGAAAAAAACTTGAATTACTAAACCCATCAGCTCCATCAATACTTGAAGGCAACAAGAAAAAAAGCCTCCATTTGACAAGACAAGCAGAAAAAGCTTTGAAAACAACTTTTTTAGAAGCCAAATTATATCAAAGTGAAGCCATCGATACTGCACACTTGTTATTATGTATTTTGAGGAATGAAAATGATCCATCGACTAAATTATTAAATAAATATGATGTTGATTATGATCAAGCAAAAACTTTATACAAGGAGCTTCATACTGATAGTGATGATAATGACTTACCTACAAGTCCCATTTCAGAAACCCCTTCTGATGATAGTGAATTTGCTTCAGAAAAATCTAATCCATACGATCAAACTCAAAAAAGTAAAGTCAACAAAAAATCTAAAACACCAGTGTTAGATAACTTCGGAAGAGACTTAACTTTCTTAGCTGAAACTGGTAAATTAGATCCTGTTGTTGGGCGTCATAAAGAAATAGAACGTGTATCACAAATTTTAAGTAGACGTAAAAAAAACAACCCTATGTTAATTGGTGAGCCAGGTGTTGGTAAATCTGCCATAGCAGAAGGACTTGCGTTACGAATTATTAACAGAAAGGTATCTCGAATTCTTTTTGACAAAAGAATTGTTTCTCTAGATTTAGCGAGTCTAGTCGCTGGCACAAAATACAGAGGTCAATTTGAAGAACGCATGAAAGCATTAATGAATGAGCTTGAAAAAAATGATGATATTATTTTATTTATAGATGAAATTCATACTATTGTAGGTGCTGGTGGAGCTACAGGATCACTAGATGCCTCAAACATGTTAAAACCAGCTTTAGCTAGAGGGGAGATTCAGTGTATTGGTGCTACGACACTGGATGAATACAGAACAAATATTGAAAAAGATGGAGCTTTAGAAAGACGTTTTCAAAAAATAATTGTAAACCCTACTAGTGTTGAGGAAACCATACAAATTTTAAACAATATCAAAGAAAAATATGAGGCACATCATCATGTAGATTATACCGATGAAGCAATTAATGCTTGTGTTAAGTTAACAAATAGATATATGACAGACAGGTATCTGCCTGACAAAGCAATTGATGCATTAGATGAGGCAGGTTCCAGAATTCATATTACCAGCATTGTAGTTCCTGATCAAGTATTGGAATTAGAGAAGCAATTGGTGATTGTCAGAGAACGAAAAACCAAAGCTGTAAATGGTCAAAAATATGAAGAAGCAGCAAAATTACGTGATGATGAAAAAAATATTGAAGCTGCGTTACATTCTGCTCAACAGCAATGGGAAGATGATTCCAAATTAAACAGGGAACTTGTTACTGAAGATAATGTTGCTGAAGTTGTATCTATGATGACAGGGATTCCAGTTAATAGAGTTGCTGAAGCAGAAAGCCATAGGTTGGGTGAATTACCTCAACTAATTAAAGGAAAAGTAATTGGACAAGATGAAGCTGTTTCTAAAGTTGTGAAAGCAATTCAACGAAATAGAGTGGGATTAAAAGACCCAAACAAACCTATAGGTTCTTTTATTTTCTTGGGACAAACAGGTGTAGGAAAAACACAATTAGCAAAAGTATTAGCACGTGAATTATTTGACTCTGAAGATTCTTTAATTCGCATAGACATGAGTGAATACATGGAGAAATTTGCAATTTCTAGATTAATTGGAGCACCTCCTGGGTATGTAGGTTATGAAGAAGGTGGGCAATTAACGGAAAAAATTCGAAGAAAACCATATGCAGTTGTGCTGTTAGATGAAATTGAAAAAGCACATCCTGATGTATTTAATATGTTATTACAAATCCTAGATGATGGGCACATAACTGATAGTTTAGGAAGAAAAATTGATTTCAGAAACACTATTATCATTATGACTTCTAATATTGGAGCTCGTCAACTTAAAGACTTTGGTGCTGGTGTTGGTTTTGGAACTTCGGCTAGAAAAGATCAATCAGATGAACACGCTAAAGGAATTATTGAAGGTGCTTTAAAAAAATCATTTGCTCCTGAATTTTTAAACAGGATTGATGATATAATTGTTTTTAATGCTTTAGAAAGAGAAGATATTCATTCTATAATAGACATTGAACTTGATAAATTGCTACATAGAATCCTAGATTTAGGCTATACGCTTAAGCTAAGCGATAAAGCAAAAGATTATATAGCTGACAAAGGTTTTGATAAAAAGTATGGAGCACGACCTCTAAAGAGAGCCATTCAAAAATATATTGAAGATGCTTTAGCAGAAGAAATTGTGAATTCTAAATTGACACAAGGTGATACAATTACTATGGATTTAGATGAGAAAAAAAATGATCTTACCATAAAAATAAAAAAGGGAACTAAAGTTAAAGAGAAAAAAAAAGAAGCCAAAGGCTAAATAAAAAACCCAAGCAAACACTTGGGTTTTTTAATTTTATACAACAACATTAATTTTAAAATACTTAAAACAACTCATCAGCGTCTATTTTAAAGGTATTTATAAAATTAGAAGCATTTTCAATGTCTTTAAACATAACCCTATCCTCTAAAACAATAGTAACCTCTTTTCTAAATGAATTTACAAATGACTCTAAAAATGGTGAGCTCTTTAATTTTCCAAAAGACAATCCTTGAGAAGCCGTAAATAATTCAATAGCTAATACGGTTTGAATATTGTCAATTACTTTTTTACATTTAGTCGCTCCATTAGCACCCATACTTACATGATCTTCTTGTCCATTGCTTGATTCGATAGAATCTACACTCGATGGCGTTGCATATTGTTTGTTCTGACTTACAATACTTGCAGCTGTATATTGTGGAATCATAAAACCACTATTTAAGCCTGGGTTAGAAACTAAAAATGGAGGCAAATGTCTATGCCCGGAAACTAATTGATAAATTCTACGTTCGGAAATATTCCCTAATTCTGCCATAGCTATAGTTAAAAAGTCAAAAGCAAGTGCAAGGGGCTGACCATGAAAATTTCCTCCAGAAATAATTTGATCTTCTTCTACAAAAATATTAGGATTATCAGTGACAGAATTTATTTCAGTTAAAAAAGTTTTTGTCACAAATTTAATTGTGTCTTTAGAAGCACCATGAACTTGAGGAATACAACGAAATGAATAAGGATCTTGTACATGTATTTTTTCTTGTTTAATAAGATGACTTCCTTCTAAAAACTCTCTTACCCTTTTTGCGGTATTTATTTGACCATCATGGGGTCGAACTAAATGAACTAATTCGTTAAAAGGTTCTATTCTTCCATCGAAAGCTTCCAAGGAAATTGTTCCTATTAAATCCGACATGTAAGAAATTTTATGTGCTTTCAATAAATTATAGATCCCATAGGCCGTCATAAACTGAGTACCATTTAACAACGCTAAACCCTCTTTAGATTGAAGATTAATTTTCAACCAGTCAAAACGATCTAAAACCTCTTTTCCTGAAATTCTTTGATCATTAAATTTCACCTCACCTAACCCAATTAAAGGCAAAGCTAAATGAGCTAATGGTGATAAATCTCCTGAAGCGCCTAAAGAACCTTGTTCATAAACAACGGGGAAAATATTATTATTATAAAAATCGATTAAACGATTCACAGTTGCTAATTGTACTCCTGAATGACCATAACTTAATGATTGTATTTTTAACAGCAACATCAGTTTAATAATTTCGTCTGGAACCTCATCTCCTGTTCCACAAGCGTGACTCATCACTAAATTTTCCTGTAGTTTCTGTAAATTTTCTCCTTTAATTTCTACATTGTATAACGCACCAAATCCAGTATTAATTCCATAAATAGGCTTTACTACTGAAGACATTTTATCATCTAAATAGGCCCTACATTTTTTAATACGTTCTTTGGCATTTTCAGAGAGCGAAAGCTTTTTACCGTGTATTAATATATCCTGTATAATACTAAGATCTAATGAGTTAGAGTCTATTACGTGTGTTGCAGTCATAAAGATCAGTTATTGTTGTAAAAATCAACAAACGATGTTGATTACGCAACAAATTTTAACAATTTTTCTATTCAAATAGTATTTATCTTTGAAAAAATTTTAAAATTTGGTATTAATGCTGTCTCTTATACACATCTCCGAGCCCACGAGACTCCTGAG
>OJFB01000400.1_pt1 | contig 11479 bp, 6 predicted proteins | sample 1593811 | NCBI WGS metagenome assembly OJFB01 (sample SAMN05416736, study PRJEB24817) | seawater metagenome | isolation source: Sea water | place: Canada:Atlantic | collected 2013-07
GATCTACACGTAAGGAGTCGTCGGCAGCGTCAGATGTGTATAAGAGACAGTGGTGGTGGTGGTGGTGGTGGCTTTATCTGATCAATCAAAGGAATTTCTTCATCAAGATCAGCCTCTAAATCTAATTGACCAATGTCAATTAATGATTTATCGTATGTTTTGTAATTAATTGTCGTGTATGTCAAAAACAGCATTAACGCTAATCCAACTGCAAAATAAATTGAGCCATTTCTACTAACGTCCGCCTTTGGGCTTTTCTTTGATTCCATATCGGTGTTCTTTTATCTTGGGTTAAAATTAATTAAAAATTTAACAAATACATAAAGGTTTACAGCTTTTTAATTATAACTTCCTTTTTTAGTTGTATTAATGTAGCCATAGTGAGAGTCCCCAGAGTATTTGCTAAAAAATCATAAACATCTGTGGTTCTATAATAAGATACTTCTCCTTGTAATAGCTCAATAATCAAGCCAAACAGAATTGAGAAAGCAGTAGCGGCAAATAAACTTCTTTTTATTTTAAGAGAGTGAAAGCTCAAAAACCATGTCATACAAAATATGGCATAAAATAAGAAGTGTCCAATTTTATCATCAAAACCTGTATTTAAATTTGGTAAGTCTTTAAGGGGTATTAAACTCAAAATGGTAAGTGCAATGGTGTAAAATATAGAAAGCGCGTAAATAAAATTCTTCTTAAGCACCTATTAAAGATTTATAATCATCAGCATTTAGAAGTGAGTCTAAATCTGTAGAATCCGTTACTTTTATTTTAATCATCCAGCCCTCTCCGTAAGGATCGTCATTTACTTTTTCAGGTTCTTCTTCAAGAATCTGGTTAAATTCTACTATTTCCCCTGCTACTGGCATGAATAAGTCTGACACAGTCTTTACTGCTTCTACAGTCCCAAAAACAGCCTCTTCGTCAAGAGATTCATCTAAAGTGTCTACTTCTACATAAACAATATCCCCCAATTCGCCTTGGGCAAAATCAGTAATGCCAATGGTTAGTGTGTCTCCTTCTATTTTGACCCATTCGTGGTCTTTGGTGTATTTTAAATCTGATGGTGTATTCATAACTGTGTGTTTATAATTCGTTTATTTAATTTCCAAAATTATACCTCAAGGTAAAGCCTGATCGGATTGTTGTTTGAGGGAAGGCTGTTGATATCGCATATTCTGAAAATGCATAATCAAAGTAGAATATTGCGGTTAAGTTTTTACTGAAAGCGTAATCTGCTGCATAACGCATGCTCCAAATAGTTTGACCTGCACTGACTTGATTGTTGTCGAGATCTAAATACCTAATAATAGTTTTGTTATTTCGCATAGAAATATCCGCCTTCATATTTAAATCACTTTTAATAATATTTCGGGGACCTGCTAACTTGGAGCGTATTCTTAGGTCCTTAATTCGATAGCCTAAACCAAAAATATATTCGTTACCTTGAATTTCAGTAAGAAGGTTGTTATCAAAACTCAAGGATAAGCTTCGGTCTTTTTTAACTTCGGCGGTTAGCTTAATAGAGTTTTTCATCTCCATATCTATTTTAATTAGTGGACTAAATTGCTCTACTAAATTAACATTACTGTAGAGTGTCTGTGCCTTGAAGTTTCCGGACTGATCTTTTGTGTCTAGGGCTTGGGATGCATATTCTATATTTGGATCTGCAGCCACGTAGTCTAGGTTGGTTCTAAACTGATTAATCGTATAAGAGGCATTGTAACCATGGGTTAGTGAAAATCTTTTGAAGCGCTTTTTGAACCATTTATTTCTCATAAGCCCAGTGTATTTCAACGTCCAATTTGGAATTGGTATGTCTCTGAATGCATCTAGACTAACCTTATTTGATTTTTTTCCTGAATAGGCTGCTAAAAAGGACGGTAATAAAACCGCTTGACTGTTTTTTCCAAATCCTTCAGGGTACCCTTCTGCGTCTGTAGTGTACGGGGTGGATCCATAAAACTCACGAGCCAATCGATTGGCCACCACCAGACGATTGGTTTTAAACGTATCGAATGGAACTGAGCTGTTCTCATCACTTTGACTGAAAGCTGTTTTAATTAATGAAGTTGATATGTTGAAGTTTCCAAAAGTATTTTGAATGAGTGAATTATACACATTACTCAAGCCATCGCCGTTAGAATCTGTCGTATTAAAGCTTTCGGCATAGTTAGTCGCATAGGTTTTCCCGCCATTCAGATCAATTTTTAAATCTGATATTGGCTCCATATTAATTGCATAATCTACATTTTGATTATGAGTTTCGGTGTATTGCTGATTAAATTGTGAATAGGTTGTAAGCCACCCCTTTTCGGCCGCTATTCTTCTAATGTCACGCTGACTACCAAAGGTGTATTCGGCAGTAGGTCTTAGAGTTCCTAAAAACCCAGGGGTTGGAAGGTATCCCGGCAAAAATGAACTATTACTTTCGGAGTAATTAATTTGAGCTCTGTCTATACCCGTTAATAAACTAATTCCAAAATCTTTCCAGTTAAACTTTTTAGCTTTAGAAGCGCCTTTGGGTTTTGCATTATCATCAAAACCTCTAGCTGATCGCTTAGAACTTCTCGATTTCTTTAAGCCCAAATAGCGGTATAATTTTCGCATATCTAATGAGGTATTCAAATTATGCTGACTGGCATTAGATATTGAATTCCCAAGGTCATAGTTCTGCCCATCAATACTTATATCCCCAAATAGGTCAGATCCTTTATTCCACTGAAAGTCTCCTGTGTAAGAATAATTAGAGGTTACAAAACTAAGTACAGGGAATTTATTTAAAGGCAATTCATAGTTAATCCCTAGCTGTTGAGTGTGCCTATTAGGGTCCCCAAAGTCGAAGAAACGATCCCAAACACCAAGACTAGGATCTTGGTCACCATCCAAGTTGTCGTCAATAAAATAATTCCTAACAATGTTATTGTTTGCTGCAGTAAAATTAAGACGTAAACCTTCTGTAAGTTCGTAATTGACAGTATATTGAAAGTCAAACGTGTAGTTTCTTCTAATCAATTCATCTATTGAAATATTATCAGCACCCAAGCCAGCGTCTCTAAATTTTTGACTGTTAAATTGTCTTATAAAATCTGAATTTACAGCTAGTGTTGAAGGCAGTAAGTTTAGATTAAAATCTTTTATTAGTTTCCAGTATTTATTCATGAAAAGAGAATCGTTTTTCTTGAACGGCTCAAATTTTAGCGGCTTGAAACTATGGCTATAATTAGCTCCTACCCTTACATTTTGATCTAATGAGTTTTCGATTTCAAAATCTCGATGCTTTATTTCATTGTACGAATAATTCATTGTTAGATTCTCAACATCATACACTCTAGGCTCGGCATCGCCTGTACGCTGTTTTCTAACCCCAATAAAATTAATGCTCTTTCTCTTTGTGTAATCTTCTGACTGAGATTTAATTCGTTGTCGATCTTCGGAAGTCTCAGCGGCATCTAATCTACTTTGGAGCTGTAAATCTTTATACTGCTGATCGTATTCTGGCGTTATTAGCGCTTCACTTTGACCATAATTAAAAGGGATTTCTAGGCCCCATTTTTTTGGTAATAACTGCCCAATATTCATGTTAGTAACAAAATCATATTGTTTTAAATCTTCGCGACTTCGCTCATTCGGACCTTGTTCTATGCTTCCAAAGCCTGTAGTGGTTCGCTTCGCTGTGGCATTCACATTCATGAAGTCAGCAATGTTAGAGTCCATGCTCATAATGGCAGCCCATCCCCCTTGGTTATCCATTTCTGCAAGTCGAAGCTCATTGAACCAAACTTCCGCACACTGGGAGTTAGCTCCTATGTTTTTAACACCAACCATCAAGGTACGAACATCTCCAAAGTTTGGATTTCCTTTTATGGCAATTCGTTGCTCTATAGGCGCTTCATTAATAGTAGAGCTAAAGTTTAATGAAAAAGAATCAAATTCTCCAACAGGGTTTTCTTGTAACTCTCCGTCTATAATGTTATAATAAGTAGGGTCTTCGTTTCCTAAAGTCCCCAAGCTAATCCCTAAAGATTTAATTTGTTCTAGAAACTCTAAAGGAATATCTATCTCATTATATTCTGGCCATACTTCAGTATCTGAAGCACCTGTTGCTCCCGATGATTTTCTTAGAGGAATTTCAATTTGGTAATAATTTTGAGTAAAGTCATTACCCATTCTTATAAAACCAACTAATTCCCCCTGATTAAAGCTACCGGCTTCACCATCCTCTGCATGAATAAACATTTTTAGCTTTTTATACTGACGCATATCCACGTTAATATTTTTAAAGACCCCTCTTGCATCCTCACTTTCTAATTCGCAAACATCTACAACTAGAGATTGTTCATTTTGTCGGACAATGCTGTTATTATTGTTTAACTGCTCCCGTTCAACGCCGGGAGGGGATACATAACTTCCATCATTTTCTTGAACGCCCACAATACCAACACTAAAATCAGTCGCTTCGAGCTGGGTTGCCGCATTAGAATCTTCATCCAAAGACAGCTGATAACGACGCCAGTCACTTCGTACCAAGTCTAAGGTACCAAATCGAAGTACTGTTGTTTCTGTAAATTCTTTAAGGTAAAGACGGGCAAAACGAACGGATCTAAAGTCAGAAACTCCCCCAACAGCACTTGTAAATTCCGAAAGAGGTATTCTGTACTGGTACCAATTGATAATCCCTGACGGGGCACCGTTTGGCAACGTAATATTTGTAATTGACTTTCGGTCAACAATATAGGGGTTGTTTGAATTATTAAAATCCGCAGTCGAAATATCTATTTCATACTCAAAATAACTATCGATCGTATTCATTGTATTATCCCTGTTGATGTCCTCAACATCGGGCTGCGTTGTAGACCCTCGATTGGTCTCTGAAAATGTATCAGGAGAGTTGCCTTCCAATCCATTGTATTTTTTGTAGCGCTCAAATATATCACCCTCAGTATTTAAGTAGTATTCATAGTTGTCATTTGCTGGGTCTTCTAGACCTGAAAACGCTGCAAATCGTGGATCTGTACTGGCTATTTCTTCAGCATCATCATAGCCATCAAGCCCAACATCCTGATTATTACGCTCGGCACCCTGAGATGAAAAGGCATAAATTAGAGATTGATTTTGTGGGCTTACAGAGCCCCAGCTTGATATAGGTAAAAGACTAATGTCTCCATCTTCGGGAAGCCCATTCTCGTATTGCTTTTTACCATCTTTGATCACATCTTCTGAAATATTTCCTAAATTTAAAACTAGTTTTCCACCAGGATTAGACGGGTTGTCTAAAAATGGATCCATAAGCCAAAATTCAATATACTCAACATTTGCCTGCTCAAAATCTGTTGACGTCAGTTGTCTGGATATACCTGCCCAACTGTTTTGAGGCGCGTCTAAAACTCCGTCTTCAGCCCCTTGTTGGTAATTATAAGGCCCTCTTTCTGACGGGTTGTAAACTAAATCAAGAGTATTTATAATGGTGTATTGCCCAGTCACTAAATCTACTTGAGGGAATAGTTCGTCAATAAATACACGTCTGGTATAAAGACTTGAGATGTCTTCATCCGTTATTTCGCCTGGACGTTGTCCACTATAAAAAATTGGGTCCACTGTATACCAATTTAAATGAGCCCTGTCAAATCCGTTTTGGTATCCACTGTCATCTTCTGAACCTTGTGCATAAACACGACCAAGTCCTTTAGGACGGCTAGACAAAAACCAAGACTGCGGGGTAAGTAAACTAATGCCATTTTGGGAGCCTTCAAAGTCGTCAACATAAGAAGTGACTTCACTGTCAAAATCAGTTCCTTTAGGGGCCCCTGGTTTTAGATAGGCAAACTCACCTCTGAGCGACAAATTAGATTCGACATCAGTATCAATATTTGGCAATTTGTTTACCAGGCGCGTTAAAAATGGTACTTCTGTTGAGTAATTCCCGTTGAAACCAAAAATTGTATTGTTTATCGGCTCTGTACCATAATTAGCTTTTTGTGTTATAGGACGCTCATTTAAATTTAAAACGGTCGCACCTAATACAAAGTTTTCATTGAATTGATGCTCTACGTTTACGCCTGTGAATCGCTTTGTTTGTTGTCCAAAAACAGCATTATTCTCAACAGAAACCTGAATCGGAGTGTTTGATGCTTGTAATGAAGGGTCTAAAATTTGTACGGTCCCTATTTGGTAATTTACGGTGTAATCCACCCCTTCAACTAGCACACGACCCCCGGCTGTCACCTTTACAGATCCCCTTGGCACATTAAACGCACCTATTGGAATGCCAGAGCCTCCGGACGATTTGTAGCGACCTCGCATAAGAAATTTATTTTTGTCGTTGTCTTGTAATGCAGCTGTTTTTGTGTTCTTGTAAAGAGATCTATAAACGTATTTTACTTGATTCGGATTGTAGACCCCTGGGATAGACTCGTCGCCGTTATAATTTTCAGAGCCATCTAGCCTTAAGGTTTCAAATAAGAAACTACCAAAAGGTTCCACTTTGGTAAATATGACTTTTCCGTTTTGCGGAATAACCGTAATCCCAGGTACAAAGTCAAAAAACCCATCTCCTTTATTTTGAGGGTCATTATTGAAGTTTAGACGATCAAAGTTAAATAATCGTATTAATGGGATTTCATTAATGGGGTCTTCATTTCCAATTGGAGCAGGAAAAGGTGTGCCACTAACTGGAGAAATAAAGTTAAGCGTAGATGTTTCGTTGTAAAATATATTTAATTTAAAATCTTCTTGAGACAATTGGTAAGCGCCGGTATTGTATATGTTTTTCATCATCAAATCCCAAATTGGGAGGTTGACATTGGTCACTGCACTTTTTAACATTTTTAAGACAAGGCTTTGATTGGTAACCGTTTGGTTGCCTGATGCTGATACACCCACTTCAGTCGCATTGACCCCGTTATTTCCAAACTCACCCACTTGAAAAACTTCACTTCCAACAGTATACTGATAAGCAACAGCTAAAACCTCATCGTTTTGTAATCGCTGATTCAAGGAAATATATCCTAATTGAGTGTCTACAGTAAACCCGTTCCCTTGCGTTAGTTTTCGAGCATTTTCCAGCTTGCCATAATCAAATCCTTCATTAACCCCTGGGGTCAAAAATCCTGATTGTGCCGTAGCAATATCACGAATTGCGTTTGTAAGTTGAGAACCTGCTGCTCCAATATTTGTTGGGTCAAAATTATTGTTTCCATTGTCTGGAAACGCATTAGGACCGACATTTAAAAACCCTATTGGGACCGTTGTTAGTCCAATTACAGAAGACTCCCCTAAATCTTGTAGTGCAATTATATTACGTGCATTATCAATCTGGTTGGTGCGATTGGTAACCCAAACCTCTACTCTAGTAATTTGGACTTGAGAGTTAATAAATGGATAGTTTTCTAAAGCTTGATCGTATTTATCTCTAAAGTAATGACCTAAGAAAAAGTGTCTGTTTTCGTCATAGTCTAATCCAAAAAAATCAAACTCTTCAAGGGTCCCGCCTCCTTGGGCAACTACAGAACGTGTTTCTGATTGTTGTTCTGAAAAGACTGCTGTAACTCTAGTTTTCCCAAACTGTAGTTCTGTTTTAACCCCAAATAAACTTTGAGCTCCCGTAATAAGAGAACTATTTAATGGCATGCTTACATTTCCAACTTCAAGTTTTTGAAGGATTGAGTCTTCACCGCCACTAACACCATCAAGTCCTGGTAAAGTAGGGTCAAACTCCAACTTAATTAAGTTTTGAAAATCAAACGTTGATTGGGTGTCGTAATTGGCATTAACTTGCAATCGCGTCCCTACTTTTCCCATTAGGCTCAGGCTGATTCTTTGATCAAAATCAAAAGTAAAATTACTTTGATTCCTTGGCGAGAACGCCGGGTTTTCTTGCTTGGTATACATAATTCCAAGATCCATTTCAACAGAGCCTTGGGGAACTACCGATATCGTATTACTTCCAAATATTGTTTCGAAAAACTTAGAGTTGACATAAAGGTCTGGGATTAAGTTTTTCTTTGCCTCTTCTGATCCCTCTTTTTTTCCATCAAGGGCATCTACTTTATCTTTATAATACTGCTTCAAACTATCTTGAAGCACTAATTCCTGAAACTCTTTTGGTGTCAATATAACGGGGTAGTTAATATTAAAATCTCCTATTGTAGAAGTATAGAAATATCTATTTGTTAGCGGATCATAAGTGTATTTACTAATAATACTAGCAGGATCAGGGGTATATAATGATCCAAACGAAAAAGTTGTGGAGGTTGAGTCTCTAACCGTCGCTGGCTGCTGAGCAAAGATAGCCGAGTTACAAATCAACAAAAAAACCACTAAAAAGAGGTTTTTCAAATTGGGTAGATGATTTGGTTTTTTCAAAGAATTATAGGTTTTTTAGAGCTTCTTTTATTATAAACTCAACAGAGGCATCTGGAGTAGATGAAATTACTTTTTCGACCACTCGTTCAGATTGTTTTTTCATAAATCCTAAGACCTCTAAAGCTGATAACGCTTCATCCTTGTTTGTATTGTTTTGAGATAAAGAAGATTCATCTAAATCGTATATTTTAAGCACTTTATCCTTTAGATCAATAATAACGCGTTGTGCCGTTTTTAGTCCAATTCCCTTAACAGATTGTATCAAGGCAACGTCCCCTATTGCAATTCCTTCTTTTACTTGTTGTGGTGTGAGTGAAGAAAGCATCGTTCTAGCTGTGCTTGCTCCAATACCACTAACTGAAATTAGAAGTCTAAAAATCCCTCTTTCAGAAGAACTTATAAAGCCATACAAAGTATGCGAATCTTCTTTAACTTGAAGATGAGTAAAAACCTTAACTGATTCTTGATCTGGTATCTGTGAAAACGTGTGTAATGAAATATTAATAAAATAGCCCACGCCATTACAATCAACTATGATGTGTGTTGGGGTTTTTTCAACTAATTTACCTTGAATGTGTGTTATCATATCCTTTCTCTTCCAGCGAATTTCAAATGTACTAAAATAATACAATATTTTATCAAGAAAAAGCAATAGGGTTTTTCCTAATAGTTTACTGCTTTCCTTTCTGTTGTGCGTCAACAACCGCTACGGCGGTCATATTTACAATTTCATCGACACTAGCTCCTAATTGTAAAATATGTACTGGCTTGCGTAACCCCATCATAATAGGGCCAATGGACTCTGCTTTATTCAATTCTTTAAGTAATTTATAGGTGATATTTGCAGATTCTAAATTAGGAAAAATAAGCGTATTAACTTTTTTATTTGCAAGTCTTGAAAAAGGAAAGTTAGCTTTTAACATTTCACTGTTTAACGCAAAATCCGTTTGCAACTCACCATCCACTAATAGTTGTGGGTGCCTTCTGTGAAGATAAGACACAGCTTCTTTTACTTTGGTTGCCGTTTTGTCCTTAGATGACCCAAAGTTAGAATATGAAATCATTGCCATAACTGGCTCTAATCCAAACATCTTAACAACTCCTGAAGTCATCTGAGCAATTTTTATTAAATCATCTGCAGAGGGATTAATGTTAATCGCTGTATCGCTCAAAAACATAGGCCCTCTTTGTGTGATCATAATATTGGCAGTTGCTATTCGTGTTGATCCTGGTGCTAAACCTATTAAATTGAGCATTGGTTTTACAACAGACCCATAATTGCTTGAATAGCCTGAAATAAGAGCGTCTGCATCCCCTTCATTGACCATCATCGCTGCAAAATAGTTTCGTTCTCTCATTAGTTTTTGAGCCGCTAAGAGCGTTGTTCCTTTTCGCTGTTGCTGTTTCCAATAAATTTCAGCATACTTGTTTTTCTGAACACTACTTTCATCTCCTTTTGGATCAATGATGAGTACTTCCTCGTCAAATTCTAACTCCTCCATAAGACGTTCAATTTCGTCACGTCTTCCAAGTAATATAGGCGTTGCAATCCCTTCTTCCAAAGCGATTTGGGCTGCTTTTAAAACATTTAGCTGGTCTGCTTCAGCAAAGACAACTCGCTTTGGATTGAGCTTCGCTCTGTTAAATAAAAGTCTTACAATTTTATTGTCTGAACCCATGCGCTCCAGTAGGGTGTCTTCGTATTTTTCCCAATCAGTTATTGGAGCTAAAGCAACTCCACTTTCAATAGCTGCCTTAGCCACAGCTGGTGGAATCGCTGTTATTAATCGGGGGTCAAATGGCTTAGGAATGATGTAATCTTTCCCAAAAGTAAGGCGTGTTTCTCCATAGGCAATATTAACCTGCTCAGGAACGGGTTCTTTTGCTAACTCAGCCAATGCAATCACAGCGGCTTTTTTCATTTCCTCGTTAATTGTTGTGGCCCTTACATCTAAAGCACCTCTAAATATAAACGGAAAACCAAGTACATTATTTACTTGATTTGGAGTGTCACTCCTTCCAGTGGCCATGATAATATCGTCTCTTGTTTTAGTCGCAAGATTGTATTTTATTTCAGGATCTGGATTCGCCATAGCAAATACAATAGGATTATTAGCCATGTCTTTAAGCATTTGTGGGCTTACGATATTAGAAGTTGATAATCCAATAAAAACATCAGCATCTTTCATTGCTTCATCTAAGCTATCAATCTCTCTATGAGTAGCAAACTCGGCTTTCTGAGTGGTTAGATCATCACGGTCAGCTCTAATAACTCCTTTACTGTCTAGCATAACAATATTTTCACGCTTTGCGCCAAAAGATTGATATAAGCGCGTACAAGAAATAGCTGCAGCACCAGCACCACTGACAACGATGCGAACATCTTGTATGTTTTTTTCTGCAATTTCTAATGCGTTCAACAAGGCGGCGGCTGATATAATAGCCGTTCCATGCTGGTCGTCATGCATGACTGGAATATCTAACTCCTCTTTGAGCCGAGTTTCAATTTCAAAAGCCTCTGGGGCTTTGATGTCTTCCAAGTTAATACCTCCAAAAGTGGGCGCTATATTTTTAACCGTTTGAATAAATTCTTCAACATTTTCGGTATTTACCTCAATATCAAATACATCTATATCTGCAAATATTTTGAAGAGCAAGCCCTTACCTTCCATGACCGGCTTAGACGCTTCAGGTCCAATATTCCCTAATCCTAAAACGGCGGTTCCATTGGTAATTACCGCAACCAAATTTCCTTTTGCGGTATATTTGTAAGCATCCGATGGATTCTTTTCTATAGCCAAACAAGGGGCTGCTACTCCTGGCGAATAGGCCAAAGCCAAGTCTCGTTGTGAGGCATACTTAGTCGTTGGGACTACTTGAATTTTTCCAGGTGAGGGTTTTTCGTGATAAGCTAAAGCTTCTAAATCGTGTTTACTTAATCGTGGCATGTTAGTTAGTTTGACTTACAAAGTTAAACGCTATGAGTTAATATTAAAATTTAATAGCTGTTCTTTTTTAAAAACTTAAAATGCATTAGCTTCTAAGAATACTAAATACCCCTAGAACCCCTCTGCTTTGTCATCACCTCTTGGGTCTGCTCCTCCTTCTAAGCGACCGT
>OJFB01000406.1_pt1 | contig 11368 bp, 9 predicted proteins | sample 1593811 | NCBI WGS metagenome assembly OJFB01 (sample SAMN05416736, study PRJEB24817) | seawater metagenome | isolation source: Sea water | place: Canada:Atlantic | collected 2013-07
CTACACGTAAGGAGTCGTCGGCAGCGTCAGATGTGTATAAGAGACAGGAGTTAGGGGGCTTTTTAATGCTAGAAACTATTTTAGTGAGTGCTACGAATGTAAAAACTAAAAAAGGAAGTAAGCTGACTTTTTCTGCTAAGGAGGGAACTCTAAAATTTGATTCTGATGAAGACAGAATAGAATCAGATTTTTCAAGTAATGTCAGCAGATATAGCACTAAAATAGATTATAATATAAGTGAAGCAGAAGCAGAAGTATTTAAAACAAAAAAGTACGATTCAGTTTTATTTCAAATCAACAGACAAGAAATCAACTTTTCTGTGATATAACAACGCCAGTGAAACCAGTTTTTTCCATCATCATCCCAGTGTATAATCGTCCTGAAGAAATAGACGAATTGTTGGCTAGTATTCTTTCTCAAGAATATGATGAGGCTTTTGATGTCTGTATTATTGAAGATGGATCTTCTATAAAAAGTGATTTGATTGTAGAAAAATATAGAACAGAGTTGCCTATTCACTATTTTGAGAAAGAAAATACAGGACCTGGGCCTAGTAGAAATTTTGGAATGCAAAAAGCAACAGGAAACTACTTCATTATCCTAGACTCAGATGTGACACTTCCCAAACACTATTTAGCTACAGTCGCTAAGCAATTAGAGAAAAAATACACGGATGCTTTTGGTGGGCCAGATGCGGCGCATCCAAATTTTACATCATTACAAAAAGCTATTAATTATTCTATGACATCTTTTTTAACCACTGGTGGCATTAGAGGAAAGAAAAAAAGTGTTGGAAAATTTCAACCAAGAAGTTTTAATATGGGACTTTCAAAAAAAGCGTTTGAGATTACCAAAGGCTTTTCAGACATGCGTGCAGGAGAAGATATAGATCTTACGTTTCGTTTATGGAATCATGGGTTAGAAACTCAGTTCATAGACACAGCTTTTGTATATCATAAGCGCAGGAATTCTGTCTCAAGTTTCTTTCAACAAACCTATGCATTTGGTGCTGCAAGACCTAAACTTAATAAAATGTATCCAACCACTGCTAAACTCACGTATTGGTTTCCAAGTGTTTTTATACTCGGTTTAGACTTGTCAATTTTACTTTTAATTTTTGGAATTTATAGTCCCATACTAGTATATGGCTTGTACTTTTCTTTGATAGCTCTAGATGCTTCTTTTCGTAATAAAAATAATCCAATAGTTAGCTTATTAAGTGTCATAACTTCATTAACACAGTTTTTGGGGTATGGGTTGGGTTTTTTAGAAGCTACATTTTCTTCAAAAAAATAATTTATACTATCACATTTAAAATATTTTTGATAGTATCTATATCAGAAACTGTTTGCGGTGTTTCTCCAAAATAAGAATGAGTATTCCTAGAAATGATCTTTGAGGCAGAACTATGAATTTCTGTAAAACCAGTATTTTTAAAGTGAATGCAATTCTCTGAATTTATGCCACTACCGGGAAGTATGGTGAGTTTATTTTTAGCCAGCTTTTGAAGTTCAATTAATAAGTCTATGCCATCTTCAGCTTTTTCTTGTTGCCCAGAAGTTAATAGACGATCTACCCCTAAATTTAGTAATTGTAGTAATGCTTCTTTTGGTTTTGATACCACATCAAAAGCTCTATGAAAAGTAAAAGACATGGGTTTAGACAGTTCAATTAATTCTGAAGTTCTTTTGATATCTATGGTGTTGTCTTCATGCAGTACTCCAGTAACTATTCCAGCGCAACCGAGTTCTTTGCATTGCAGAATGTTTTCTTTCATAATGTCAAATTCTTCATCAGAGTAATGAAAGTCTCCACTTCTTGGACGTATTAACACCTGAACAGGAATACTTAAACTATGTGTTACTTTTTTAAGTAACCCATAAGATGGAGTAGTTCCTCCAACAGAGATTTCAGAACACAATTCTATTCTATGAGCACCAGCAATTTCAGCATTAACAGCAGATTGATAGGAGTTGGCACAAATTTCTAAGATCATATTACTTAATAATTATTTCATCGATAAAAGTCCAGGGCTTATGACCGGCTCCCTGTTTTCCTTCGGGTATAATTCCGTAACTAGGAATTTTTAATCGAATAGATGTTACAGTTGTACTTTCAAATTTTACAGCAAATTTAGCTGTTAAGTCATTGGTAGAAGAAATACCTGCAACATATGTTCTAATATCATTGTTTATATAAACAGTAACTTTTTTGGGTGGGTAAATCCATTGTCCGTTTCCATTAAAAAATCGGGTAGCAATACTGTTTATATTTGTTGGTTTATCAAACTCAATAGTAATTTCTATATCTTCTCCTGAAAAACCAAGCCATTCCCTGTCTCCATAACGTTTGTTATTCCCAGAAATACCATTTATTAAAGCACCTTTTCCTCCAGCATTGTATGCTGGGTGTGGCTCTTTATCTATTGCTATTGTAGCGCCAACTCCTTTGTGTAAATTAATTTCTTGTTCAAAAATAGCTCCCAATACAGTTTTTTTTGAATCTAAAACAAGTGCTTTTATATGCATAGATGTATCTACGGTAATTGGAGTTGAATACAATTGTGAAGGGAACGACCTATCAGTAGAATAATATATTGGGAAGCTAGAGGAAGTAGTATTCAATTCATAAGTTAAACGATCATTTAGATGAGTTAATTTACCTTTTACGGAATAGATATGGTTGGCATAATTTACCTCTAATTGATCTAATCTTTTTTGATACTGTTCTAATCTATTGATAAAATCTGAATAGTTTTTATGTTCAGGAGAAGACCATACAACTTCACTTAAAGCTACCGCTCTTGGAAAAGCCATGTATTCTACCTGTTTTTCACTTTTCATATATTCTGTCCATACATTTCCCTGAGCGCCTAATACATACTTTGATTCCTCTTCTGTTAGTTCTTCAGGTATTGGATTAAAATGATATACTTTTTCTAAAGGTAAAAAACCACCTATAGCTAGAGGTTCATTTTCATTTTCCGATTGATAGTGGTCAAAATAACAGTGAGAGCCGGGGGTTAAAATAACATCATGCCCTTCTTTTGCTGCCTGAACTGCGCCACTAGTTCCTCGCCAAGACATCACGGTTGCATTTGGTGCCAAACCGCCTTCTAAAATTTCATCCCAACCAATGATTTGTTTTCCTTTGGTATTGATGTATTTTTCCATTCTAGCAATAAAATAGCTTTGCAAGCCATGCTCGTCTTTTAAGCCTTCTTTTTTTATGAGTTTTTGACAATGAGCACATTTTTTCCAATTTGTTTTAGGAGCTTCATCACCACCAATATGAATATATTTTCCAGGGAATAATGCCACAACTTCGTCGATAACATCTTCCAGAAACTTAAAAGTACTTTCTTTTGGACAATAGACTTCATCAAAAACACCCCATTTGGTAGCTACTTCAACTTGTTCTCCAGTACATCCCAATGCTGGGTATGCTGCAATAGCAGCTTGAGAATGACCAGGCATTTCAATTTCAGGGATTATTGTTACTTGTCTTATGTTAGCGTAAGCAACCACCTCTTTAATTTGTTCTTGGGAGTAAAATCCACCATACTTTTTTCCGTCAAATTGATGGGGCTGGTCATTATAATGCCCCACTAATGTTTCATTTCTAAAGGCAGCTATTTCTTGAAGTTTTGGATATTTTTTTATTTCAATTCGCCAACCTTGGTCTTCGGTTAAATGCCAGTGAAAAGTATTCATTTTTAGTCTAGCAATTAAATCAATATACTTTTTAATGAAATCAACAGAAAAAAAATGGCGTCCAACATCTAAGTGCATTCCACGGTATTTAAATCGTGGTTCGTCTTTAATTTCTAAACACTGAATTTCAATTGAATTTGACTTGGTTTGTATGGGTAGTAATTGAAGGAGACTCTGGACAGCATAGAAAGCTCCTTTTGAATTTTTAGCACGAATTGTAATATCGTTTTTTTCGACCTTTAATTCATACCCCTCGTCATTCTTGATAGAATCATCAATTTTTAAATTGATCTTTTTTGAATTTTTCATTGATGACAATCTGTACTCATATGTTTCTTCTAAAAAAGAAATTAGGTAGCTAGATACTTCTTTTAAAGTTGGGTCATAAGACAAATAAACATCGCTGTTTAAAACAAAAACTCCAGTACTTGTCTTTTGAGTTAAGGGTTTTGGAATAATAGTGGGTTCAATAGCTTTTTCTATAGAGCTATTACAAGCTGTCAATAGAAAAATGATTAGGCATTTTAAATATAGTTGAATTTTCATTGTACTATTTTGTGTGTATAAATTTAACAATCTATTTGAATGAAAATTACTTTTTCCCTTTTTTTTCTCATCTACCCCAAAAAGAAATGAACTTTAAAATAGGATTATAACCCTATTATATAACTTTATCATTTGAAAGAATCTAGTCTTCAAATAGTTATCTATAATTTCATTAAATAACCAACAAAACTTAAAAAAAACTCTTAAATTAGAATTTTTTAAAATGATATCACATTTAGATAAATTTAAAATCAAATTTATTGATAATTTAAGTAGCTAAAACGAACTATAAATAATGGATAGAAGAAGGTTTTTACAAAATGCATCACTATCTACACTAGGGGTGGTCGCAACAACCTCTGTAATCGGATGTAATAACAGTACTAAAAACACAGCGGTAGTTGTAAGTACAAATACAGTTATAAAACCTATTGTTATTGCTACTTGGCGTGTGCCAAATGCAACAGCCAAAGCATGGGAAGTACTACAAAATGGTGGTTCTTCTTTAGATGCAGTAGAGCAGGGATGCATGATAGAAGAAGCTGATGTAAAAAATTCTTCTGTAGGAAAAGGTGGATTTCCTGATAGAGATGGAAATGTAACCTTAGATGCCTGTATTATGGATAAAGATGGTAATTATGGCGCTGTTATATGTGTTCAAAATATTACACACGTTATCTCTTTGGCCAGAAAAGTAATGGAAAAAACACCACATGTTATATTAGCTGGAGATGGCGCTGAGAAATTTGGTTATGAACAGGGGTTTAAAAAAGAAAATTTACTCACTGAATCCTCAAAAAAAGCATGGGAGAAATGGAAAGAAACTTCGCAGTATAAACCGATTATCAATATTGAAAATCACGACACTATTGGAATGTTAGCAATAGACAGCAATGGAGATATCTCTGGTGCTTGTACAACAAGTGGACTATCCTATAAAATGGCAGGTAGAGTAGGCGATTCTCCAATTATTGGATCAGGTTTATTTATAGATAATGAAATAGGTGGAGCTACGGCTACAGGAATGGGAGAAGAGGTATTAAAAACTGTTGGAAGTTTTTTAATTGTAGAATTAATGCGCCAAGGAAAAACACCACAAAAAGCATGTGAAGAAGCAGTGAGAAGAGTGGTGAAGAAATCTGGAGATCGTTTTAAAGATTTTCAAGTAGGTTTTATAGCCATAAATAAACAAGGTGAAACAGGAGCTTATTGTATTCACGAATGGTTTAATTATAACGTATACAAACAAGGAGAAAATAAAAATTATAAATCAACATATTTTAACAAAGCCTAATCATGTCAACAACAAAATCGTATAGGAGTGCCTTTATATTTTTAACAATTTTATTTTTCTTGTGGGGGTTTATCACCGTTCTGGTAGATAGCCTAGTACCAAGATTAAAAGATGTTTTTGAAATGTCTTATGCAAAAACAGTCCTAGTTCAGTTTGCCTTTTTTACAGCTTTCTTTGTTGTTTCTGTTCCAGCTGGAGCAATTCTAACAAAGATTGGCTACAAGAAAGGAATCGTTTTAGGATTGGCGACTATGGCAATTGGATGTTTACTTTTTTATCCAGCTGCAGAATATAGAAATTTCACTGTTTTTTTAGCTGGCTATTTTATATTGGCAGGTGGGATTACTGTCTTACAAGTAGCTGCGAATCCTTATGTAGCTTTGCTAGGAACTGAAGAGAGTGCTTCTAGTCGATTAAATTTATCACAAGCGTTTAACTCTCTTGGAACCACGATTGCGCCGGTTGTAGGAGCTTTATTTTTACTGAGTGATTCTGTGAAATCATCTGAAGAGATAAACCTACTGAGTGACGTAGATAAAATAGCTTATTATGCAGCAGAGGCAGGAACAGTTCAAACACCATTCTTATTTATCGCAGCTTTTATTGGACTGTTGGCATTGGTTTTTGCCTTTATTGATTTACCTAAAGTAATGAAAGAAAGTCCAAAAGGAGGATACCTTTCGTTATTGAAAAATAAACTAATGCTATTGGGAGCTCTAGGTATTTTTGTTTATGTAGGAGCAGAAGTAGCTATTGGGAGTTTTTTAGTGAATTATTTTGACGATATGAATTTAGCTGTAATTGTAGCTGAGAATGATATGATGATGAATATTGCAAATACCATTGCAAGTACATTTAATAAAACATTTTCGAATTCTGACCCAAAATCTCTGTTAGCAGTTTTTGTTATTTTTTATTGGGGAGGTGCTATGGTTGGACGTTTTATTGGAGCCTATTTAACTAAAATAATGCCAGCAGGTAGAGTGCTTAGTATTTTTGCGCTGCTTGCAGTTCTAATGATAGCAATTTCTATTAATACAGAAGGGCTAATTTCTATGTGGTCTATTTTAGCTGTAGGATTATTTAACTCTATTATGTTTCCTACAATTTTCACACTTACTTTAGATGGCCTAGGCGATTTAAAAGCACAGGCTTCAGGATTGTTATGTATGGCAATTGTAGGTGGTGCTATCATTCCTTTTGCTTTTGGTAGTTTAATAGATGAGTTTGGATTTAAAACAGCCTTTATGCTAACAATATTATGCTATGTGTATATCTTATATTATGGAAAATTAAAGTCTTCAAAGTCTTAAAAAACAATTAAAAGAAATTAGTAAACCTATTTAAAAAGCAAAACCCGAAACAACGTTTCGGGTTTTTTAGTGTATTGAAAGAAATATTATTTGTTCTTTCCTTGTTGTTCTTGTGCTTGCTTCATAGCGCCATCTAAACGTTGTCTAAATTTACTCTTTTTCTTTTCAGGACGTTTTTTATTTTCTTCTATTTGAGCATGAATTTTATCTTCATCAATTACATAGTTTTTAATCACCAACATAATAGTTATGGTTAGTAAGTTAGAAACAAAGTAGTACAAACTTAAACTACTTGCATAATTGTTAAAGAAGAATAACATCATAATAGGAGAGAAGTAAATCATATACTTCATCATTTTACCCATATCCGGCATTCCTTCTTGTGCAGGTGCCTGCATACTTGCCTGCTGACTCTGATTCATTTTCATGTAAAAGAAGATAGCTATAGATGCTAAGATTGGAAATAAACTTACGTGGTCTCCATAAAAAGGAATACTAAAAGGTAAGTTAAAAACAGTATCATACGATGATAAATCATTTGCCCATAAAAAACTTTCTCCTCTCAATGCAATGTTTGATGGAAAAAATTTAAATAAAGCAAAGAATACAGGCATTTGTAATAAGGCTGGGATACAACCCGACATCATGCTTACGCCAGCTTTTCGCTGAATAGCCATGGTCTCTTGCTGACGCTTCATAGCGTTTTCTTTGCCAGGATATTTTTTATTTAATTCGTTAAGTTCTGGACGAATTACTTTCATTTTAGCACTTGACACATAAGATTTATATACCAAAGGAGACATGATAATTCTAACAACTATCGTCATTAAAATGATAATGAGTCCATAATTTCCCATAAATCCTTCAAGCATTCCAAATATTGGAATAAAAATCCAACGGTTAATAGTTCCAAAAATACCCCAACCTAAATCGGCTGTTTCGTTTAAATTGGTTCCTTCATATTTAGATAGCTTTTTATAATCGGAAGGACCATAATACCATTTCATGTCATAGTTTAATTCTCCGCTTTTTAATGCTAGAGGAGTTTTTAAACTATATTGTTTGGTAAATACACTATCTATTGCTTCATCCTCTACCAAATCTACAGATGCAATAGCTGCATCGTTAAATGGGGTCTCAGATAGAAGTATTGAAGAGAAAAAATGTTGCTTATAAGAAACCCAATCTACATCATTAACAATATCGTTGTCTTCTATACCTAGATAATCAACTTCATTGTCGGATTTGTAATAGTAATAAGAATACATCGTATTCTCTGTGCGCAAACTTTTCTCATGACGAAATCCTTTCAAAGACCAATCTAGATTAATTGGATTTGATGAATTGATAATGTTGCTTAATCCTTGAGATCTAACCGCAAAGTTAACCATGAAATCATCAGTCATTTCATAGCGATATTCCAGAAACTGATTGTCTGAGACCTTTAATTTCATTGAAAGAACCTGAGAAGAACCATTATTGGTGAATGTTGGTTCAAAAAATAAATCCTTTGTATTTAAAATTCTGTTGTCTGTAGTTCCAAAATTAATATTAAAGCTAGCATTGTTGTCTTTAATCATGTGCAAAGGCAACGAATCATAGGTTTGATATCCTTTAATTAGTGCTTCAATTATTTGCCCTCCTTTATTGTCAATTTTTAAGAGCAATACCTCATTTTCTAGGGTAGTATTTCCTTCAGTACCATTAATTACACTAGAAGCAAAAGCACCTAACTGATTTTTTAAATTCACTTTTTTAAGTGAATCACTTTCTATTGTAGGACTAAAGTTTGTAGAAGAGGAATTGTCTACTTTAGTGCTTTCTGTTACTTGCTCAGTATTAGTAGTTGCGTTGGGATCTACTTCTGGTTTGGTAGAATACATCCACCAAAGTAGAATACCACCTATAAGAATCATTCCTATAAAGGAATTAACATCAAATTTTTTTTCTTCCATATTTTAAAAATGTCAAGTTGTCATTTTTGCTTTCTATATATATTTTAAAAAGCGATGACAAATGTAGTAAAATGCCTCCTTATTATAGGAATATCAATATTTTAATTAATTATTACTTACAGTGCAAACAGCATTCCGTTATTTAGAATGTTGCAAAGCAGCTTTTACAAAATCAACAAATAAAGGATGCGGGTTTAATACGGTACTTTTATATTCTGGGTGGTATTGTACGCCAACAAACCATGGATGATCAGAAATTTCAATAATTTCCACCAATTTAGTTTTAGGATTTACACCAGTTGTTTGCATTCCTTTATCGCTCAATTGCTTAGAATATTTATTATTAAATTCATAACGATGTCTGTGACGTTCGCTAATCATTGTTTTGTTGTAGGCTTTAAAGACATTAGAATCTTCAGAAATTTCACAATCCCAAGCTCCTAGACGCATGGTGCCACCTTTTTTAGTGATATCTTTTTGGTCTTCCATTAAGTTAATCACAGGGTGAGCACAGTTTTCATTCATTTCAGTTGAACTAGCATCTTTATAGCCAAGAACATTTCTAGAAAACTCTACGACTGCCATTTGCATTCCTAGACAGATTCCAAAAAACGGAATGTTGTTTTCTCTCGCATATTGAACTGCTTTAATTTTTCCTTCAATGCCTCTGTCACCAAAACCAGGTGCCACTAAAATACCATTCAAGCCTTTTAGATGTTCGGTAACATTTCCAGGTGTAAGGTTTTCAGAATGAATCCAGCGAATGTTGACTTTAGTTTCATTAGTTGCACTGGCATGAATTAATGCTTCTGTAATTGACTTGTAAGAATCTTGCAGTTCTACATATTTACCAATAAGACCAACTTCTATTGTTGATGTTGGGTTTTTATACTTGTCTAAGAAGTTGTTCCAAGCGGTTAATTGTGGTTGTTTTTCAGAACAAAGTTGTAATTTATTTAAAACTACAGTATCTAAACCTTCTTCAAACATTAAATTTGGAACATCGTATATAGTAGATGCATCTATAGATTGAATCACATCTTCTTTTTTTACATTACAAAATAATGCTAGCTTTCTTTTAATATCCTCAGAAATTTCATGTTCAGTTCTACAAACCAGTATATCAGGGTTTACACCACTTTGCATCAATGTTTTTACAGAATGTTGTGTAGGTTTTGTTTTTAGTTCACCTGCTGCCGCTAAATAGGGAATCAACGTTAAATGAATAACAATTGCATTTTCTGATCCTAGTTCCCACAGCAATTGACGAACAGACTCTACATAAGGCAACGATTCTATATCACCAACAGTTCCTCCAATTTCTGTAATAACAATATCATAATCACCTGTATTTCCTAAAATCTGAATACGGTGTTTAATTTCGTCTGTGATATGAGGTATTACTTGTACTGTTTTTCCTAAAAACTCACCTTTTCTTTCTTTGTCAATTACAGATTGATAGATTCTTCCTGTTGTAACATTGTTAGCTTGTGAGGTTGGAATGTTTAAAAAACGTTCGTAATGCCCTAAGTCTAAATCAGTTTCTGCTCCATCATCAGTTACATAACATTCACCATGTTCATAAGGATTTAAAGTTCCTGGATCTATGTTAATGTATGGATCTAGTTTTTGTATTGTGACAGAAAACCCTCGTACTTGCAATAGTTTTGCTAAAGATGCAGCTATGATTCCTTTTCCAAGTGAAGATGTTACGCCTCCGGTAACGAAAACGTATTTGGTGTTGCTCATGTTTTGTTTGGTTTGAGCAAAAGTACTAACTCTTGATTTTCTCACAAACAAAAACATCAAAAATCAACGAATAAATTTGCATTATTATCACGAATAAAAATATTTTTAATTTTTTTTTTATCTTGTAATCTATCTGTATAATTTTTTTTATAACAATGCTCTTTTGCTGAAAGATCTTTCACTGAATAATTTTTGTTAAATATTGTAAGTGAAATAATTAATGATCCAATAATTATTGAAAGTCCTATTATTATAAAACCTTTTGTATTTTTCATATATTTTTAATTAAGAATATTTTAGTTTAAATTTAATTGGATAGTTCTGATATTCATCCTCACATCCCTCTACCATCCAATCATACTCAACGTCCTGTAGCATCTTAATGTTAATGGACTTACTTAAAAACTCACTATAAATATCACCATTATTATCAATATATTTTTGGTTAGCACATACTTCAAAAATCTTGGCTGTTATATTATCTAATTCATTATTATAAATTGAGTTTTTTACTTTAAACTTTATAGGGTGTCGGGAATTTTCTGCTTCACAATCTTCATAAAACCATTCGTATGGAGTGCTATTTGCTAACTTAACCTTTAAGGGTTTATTAAGATAATCAATATATTTACTGCCATATTGATTTTTAAATGATTGGTCTGCACATTTTTCATACATAACTTTTAAAGTTATTTGGGTTTCGGTTTCAGCAATTAAGGGTTGATAACCAAAACATAGAGAAAGCATTAGTATGAATATTTTTTTTATACGCATAATTAATTGTACCTATAATTTGT
>OJFB01000413.1_pt1 | contig 11265 bp, 12 predicted proteins | sample 1593811 | NCBI WGS metagenome assembly OJFB01 (sample SAMN05416736, study PRJEB24817) | seawater metagenome | isolation source: Sea water | place: Canada:Atlantic | collected 2013-07
GACCTGAACATTTTGTAAAATTAGGTAGAAAAAGAATTGAAAAATTAATTAAAAGTATTGGTCTCTTTCGTGTTAAGGCAAAAAGTGTTTATTTGATGTCTAAACAGCTTCTAGAAAAACATGGTGGTAAAGTGCCTAAAAGCTTTGAAGAGCTCGAAAAACTGCCCGGTGTAGGCCATAAAACAGCAAGTGTGGTCATGTCTCAGGGTTTTGGTGTTCCAGCTTTTGCAGTTGATACTCACATACATCGATTAGCTCAAAGATGGGGCTTAACAAATGGCAAAAATGTTATTCAAACTGAAAAAGATTTAAAAAAAATATTCCCAAAAGAAACATGGAGTAAGTTGCATCTACAAATAATTTATTATGGAAGAGAGTTTTGTAAAGCTAGAGAGTGTTATGGTTTGACTTGTAAAATTTGTACGACTTGTTATCCTAAAAGAAAAAATCCTATTAAAATAAAAAAAGCTTAATATGAAAATACTTGGAATTGGAAATGCAATTGTTGACGTTATTTGTAAAATAGATGATCAATACCTAATAGATAATGAATTAATAAAAAGTACCATGAAACTTGTCGATGAGAATGAATTTCAAAAACTTTTGTCAACTTTAAAAGTTGCAGAAACTATTTCTGGTGGATCAGTTGCAAATTCTATTGTGGGTCTATCGCAACTTGGCAATGAAGTTGGCTTCATTGGTAAAGTTAATGCTGATAATTTAGGACAAAAATATGAGGAAGGTTTGGTTAAAGAAAAAGTTCAATATTTTTATAGTAAAAAAAAAGAAATCTCTCCAACTGGAACATGTTTAATATTAATTACACCTGATGCAGAAAGAACAATGGTTACATTTTTAGGAATTGCTGGAAAAATTAATCAAAATGATATTGAAGATAAAGCAATACAGCAAAGTAAAATGATATTCTTGGAGGGCTATTTATGGGATGAAGGTGAGCCAAAATCAGCTTTTGATAAAGCTATGTCACTCTCAAATAATAAAGCCATGTCTTTATCAGATCAATTTTGTGTGGAAAGACATAAGGGTGATTTTTTACATTTAGTTAGGAATAAGCTTGATATCACTTTTGCTAACGAACAAGAAATTAGATCGTTAATTGATGCTAAAACCTTTGAGGATGTTATTGAATTTGGAAAACAATTAGGAAAACTTTTAATTATTACACGTGGTGAAAAAGGAAGTATTGCTATTAAAAATCAAGAAATTATAGAATGCAAAAGTAAATCTAATTTAAAAATTATAGATTTAACAGGTGCAGGGGATCTTTTTGCTGCCGGATTTCTTCATGGATTTATTAACAATTTTTCGATGAAGGAAAGTCTTGAAAAAGGAACTGAGATGTCATCAAAAATAATTCAAAAAGTTGGTGCGAGACTAAATTAATCCATTTATTCAATAAAATAGCCATTTTTGTGCGTTAAGATAAAATTTTGATCTTTAAATAAATCATTTATTTTTTTTCGTAGTCTATAAATATGAGTTTCTACCGTATGAGTTTCTATATTTGAAGAATAATCCCAAATATTTTTTTGTAAGTCTGCAACATTATGTTTAATTTTTTTATGATTTAAATATAAAATAATATTAATTTCTTTTTCTGTTAACTTCAAATTTAAATTATTTTTACCAATAAATTTAGAATTTAAATTTAATTCATAGCCTTTAATGATAATTTTTGACTGATGGTTAAATTTTAATTTGATCAATCTAATACTGATTAATTCTTGTAATTTTTTTAAAGGTAGGGGTAGGTCTTTAAAATTTAAAAAATTATTATGTGTGATATCTTTATTTAGTAATAATTTAGGATAAATTTTTGAAATTATTAAACAATTTGTTAAATCTAGATCATTTCTATTTTTAAAATCTTCTTCGTTTTTAAAATTAATTATTTTAAAGGATAAATTATCTTTTATCTCATTTAAGATTTCATATAATGAATTGTAATTTATAATAAAGACGTTTTGCATAACTATATCAAATAATTTCTATGATAATTCATGTACCAAATAAAAACACTCTTATAATTGATGATTTTAAATTTAAATGTTGTATCGGAAAAAAAGGCTTAAATTACAATAAAAAAGAGGGTGACTATTCAACGCCTAAAGGCTTATTTAAATTGAAAAAATTATATTTTAGGAAGGATCGTGTAGGTATTCCAAGGTGTAAAATAAAAAAAAAAGTTATCACAAAAAATATAGCATGGTGCGATAATCCAAGTGATAAAAGATATAATCAAGAAATTCAAACTCGTAATAAAAATTTAAAAGAATATTTATACAGGAGGGATTATAAATACGATTATTTAATTACAATTGATTATAACCATAATAAAATTCCAAATAAAGGTAGTGCTATATTCATTCATCTAACAGATAATTATAAATCAACAGCAGGCTGTATAGCATTAAAGAAGAAAGATTTTGAAATTTTATTAAAGTTAATCAAAAAAAATACCAAAATAAAAATTGGCTAATTTCTATTTCCAAAAACTTTTGAGCCAATTCTTAAATAAGTTGCACCATGTTTTGCTGCATCAAGGTAATCATTGGACATACCCATGCTTAACTCTTTAACATTAATTTTTTGTGCAAGATTTTTCATTTTTACAAAGTACTCCTTAGTATTGTTATCCTTAGGTGGTAAACACATTAATCCAACAATATCTAACTCGAATTCATTTGCACATTTTTTGTAAAATTCTTCAAGATCCCCTTCATCAATTCCATTTTTTTGTTCTTCATTTCCAATATTAATTTGAATAAATATTTTTAATCTTTTTTTTATCTTATTTTGTTCCTCTGCAATTTTCTTTGCTAGTTTTAGGCTATCTAGTGAATGGATATAGTCAAATAAAGGTACGACAAACTTGACTTTGTTAGATTGTAACTTACCAATCATGTGTAGTTGTAGATGCTTAAAATCTTGTTTAATTTCTTGCCATTTTTCTATTGCTTCTTGAACTTTATTTTCACCAAAATGAACTTGTCCGTGATTAATTAATGGCAATATTTCATTAATTGGAAATGTCTTACTAACAGCTATTATTTTTATTTTATTTAACTCTAAGTTTTCTATCTTTAATGTATTTTGTATAGAAACTAGATTATTAATACTTTGATGCAAAAAAAATTACCTAAAATTTACTTGTTTGTTGAAGACTTTAATCCTTCTGATTTGAATAATTTAAATAAAAATATATCAATTATTCTTAGGAACTATAAAAAAAAAATAGATGAAAGTACAATATTATCGTTAAAGAATTATTGTAGAAGAAATAAGAGAAAATTTTACTTAACTATTGATATCAAAATGGCTATAAAACATCAATTAAATGGGGTTTATATTCCATCTTTTATTAAAACTAATAACTTTAATTTTTTTTCAAAACCAAAAAAATTTTCAATCATAGGCTCTGCTCATAATAAAGCTGAGATTAAAGCAAAAGAAAATCAAGGCTGTAATTTAATTTTTTTAGCTCCAACGTTTAAGGTCAGTAAAAAAAACAATTATCTTGATGTTATTAAATTTAACTTACTAACATTGGATAATAAAAGTAAATTTATTGCCCTTGGTGGGATAAATGAAACTAATATAAGTAAATTAAAACTTTTAAATTGTGATGGTTTTTCAGGAATATCGTGGATAAAAAAAAACGGCCTAAAAGAATTTAGGCCGTTTTTAAATAGTTTAAATAGTAATAACTAGAATGCTAAACCTAAAGCAATTTCAGTTATTGATGTATCAGAAGCGTCATTGTCATACCCTGGATTTTTAGTATCCATGTTGTATGCTTTAACCGACATTGCACCCATAGAGTAAGCTATTTGAATAGCTTTAGTATCCATAGATACATCTACAGTATCAGTTGTTGCATTAGACTGCTCATCGTAAACATCTGAAGAGTCTGTGTATGAAACTGATAGGTTTTCATTCACATTGAAAGCTACAGAAAATTGCTCACCTTCAAAAATACCACTTGCAACTCTAACAGTTTTTGCAGTAGCGGCATTGTTACCACCAGCAGCATTAAGACCTGAATCTAAGTAAGACTCAGAGTAACCGAAAGATACTGGACCTACTGAGTACTTAGCATACCAAACACCTTCGAAAGCGTCTCTTACTTTAGTTGATCCAGTTGTTGGGTCTCTGTTTTCTCTTTCAGAACCATAAGCACCAGCAGTTAAACCAGCATACTTAATAGTAGCACCAAGACCGTAACCTTTACCAAAGTTTCCACCGTGTCCGGCTGTAGAGTCATAAGCAGCTACTTTTTCAGTAGTTGCACCGTCACCAGCTCCTTCACCATCTGCATTTGGAGAGAATTCTGCATCTAAAGATATAGAAGCTCCTGCAATGTCAAAAGATGGAGAGTTGTAAACTATAGAGTTACTGTCCATTTGATTTCCAACTATGTTAGCTGAAGTTTGTACTGCATCTGAGATTTGCTCATATGCTTGAGGTACTTCCTCATCGTACTTGTAACTTGCTCCACCAGTATCAGTTCCGAAAGAAACTGTTCCTAATGAACCCATAGTTAGTGATGTGAAAGATGAAGACACTGCATAAGCATCAGTTAAAAGTGTGCTCACTTTAAATGTCCAACCGTTGTCCATTTCACCAGTTCCAGTGAAAGCAACATCTCTGTCAGTACCAATTGTTTTACCACCGTTAACTTTTTCGCCAGTTACATAAGTAACGTTAGCAGAACCAGTTACGGCTATTTCGCCTGCTTGAGCACTAACTGCAACTAGCGAACCTGCTAATGCTGAAAGACCCAATTTTTTTAGATTTGTCATATTTTTTCCTTTGTTGTTATTATTCATATGAATGCAGTATATTTAGCAAAAAAATTGCAAATTATTTGCTTAATCTTCTAAGTTTTCAATAGTTTTTCAAATTGTGATAAAATTACCACAAAAGGTCAATTTTTTTGTTGAAATTCAACAAAACAAATGGTTTTTCATCATAAATGCCTTTTATAAAAAAATACTTTATTTACTTAATACTGCTTTTATTAACGTTTTCTGGGTGCTCAAATAACATTTTTAGAAGAGCTGATGTTAAAGACACACCTATAAATGTTAATGATAGGGTTAAAAAAAACATTGAAGAGGGAAGAGGAATTAGATTTGGCAAAGGCTCCTCTAAAGGTGGAACTTTTGATTTTGCGTCCTCAAATGAATTATGGAGAGCGTCTATGGATGTTCTAGATTTTGTTCCCTTTTCAAATGCAAGTTACTCTGGTGGGATATTGATAACAGAATGGTTTGATGGCAACTCAAATGATAAAAATGAAAAAAGGGATTTAAAAATTACAGTAAGGTTTTTAACTAATGAGATTAGATCTGATGCACTTGATATAAGTATTCATGAAAGAAAATGTCAGAGCAACGGAACCAGTTGTAGTGTTAATAAAATCAAATCTGAATTAGAGCCGCAAATAGGTTTGGCAATCCTTAAGCGAGCTGCAATTTTGGAAAAAAAACAATTTTCAAAAAATTCCAAAGACTATCTTGGTAAAAAAAGAACAACTTTAGAGAAAAAAAAATAAACTCTGCTAGATAAATTTAATATTTTTATTTTTTGTGACTAGATATAATTTCAAAATAATTGAAGAGAAATGGCAAAATTATTGGGTCAAAAACAATTCTTTTAAAAGTGTAGTAGATAAAAATAAAAAAAAATTTTATTCCCTTGAAATGTTCCCTTATCCATCGGGTAAAATTCATATGGGTCATGTTAGAAATTATACTATTGGTGATGTATTGGCTCGTTTTAAAATGATGCAAGGATATAATGTTTTACATCCTATGGGTTGGGATTCTTTTGGTATGCCCGCAGAAAATGCAGCTAAACAAAATGATTTAGATCCAAAAAAATGGACTGAAAAAAATATTAAAACAATGAGAGACCAATTAAAACAATTAGGTCTTTCAATTGATTGGGATAAAGAAATATCAACTTGCTCACCTGAGTACTACAAACACCAACAAGCTTTTTTCTTAGAATTATATGACAAGGGTCTTGTTTATAGAAAAGAAAATTATGTGAATTGGGATCCAGTCGATGAAACCGTTCTTGCTAATGAACAAGTAATTGATGGAAGAGGTTGGAGGTCTGGTGCCTTGGTCGAGAGAAAAAAATTAAACCAATGGTTTTTTAACATATCAAAGTTTTCTGATGAATTATTAGAGGGTCTAGAAACTCTTGATGGATGGCCCAATAAAGTAAAAACTATGCAAAAAAATTGGATAGGAAAATCTTTTGGTTGTGAATTAGATTTTGAAATAGAAGGCTCTCTACCTGTTAAAAATATTAAATGTTTTACTACAAGACCAGATACATTGTTTGGTTGTTCATTCGTAGCTGTATCGATTGATCATCCAATAGCAAGATTTTATGAAAATGATAAAAATTTTTTAGCATTTAAGGAAGAGTGTTCAAAAACCGGCACCACAGAGGAATCTATTGCTCAAGCGGAAAAGCTAGGGTTTCCAACATCCCTAATGGCTATTAATCCTTTGGACCCATCTATAAAGGTACCTGTATTTTTTGCAAACTTTGTATTAATGGATTATGGTTTTGGAGCAATATTTGGTTGCCCCGCTCATGACCAGAGAGACTTTGATTTTGCAAAAAAATATAATTTAAATTTTATTTCAGTAATTGATCCCATTAATGAGAAAGATAAAATTGAAACAAATAATAAAGCTTATACAGGACCTGGTAAAATAATTAATTCAAAATTTTTAAATAATTTAAATGCACCAGATCAATCTATTTTGGAAGCAATTAAAATATTAGAAGAAAAAAAATTAGGAAAAAAAAAAATTAATTTCAGACTAAAAGATTGGGGGGTATCAAGACAAAGATACTGGGGCTGCCCCATCCCAATTGCTTATAATGATAAAAATGAAATTATTAAGGTTCCATTAGAAGATTTACCTGTGAAGTTACCTGAAAACATAAACCTGAATACTAAAGGTAATCCTCTAGACCACCAAAAAGACTGGTTTGACATTCAAATTAACGGTGAAAAATGTAAGAGAGAAACCGACACTCTAGATACATTTGTTGATTCTTCTTGGTATTTTTTAAGATTTTGTTCAAACAAAAATACTAAGGAAGGGTTTGATTTAGATGAGATTAAATACTGGATGCCTGTTGATCAATATATTGGTGGGGTTGAACATGCAATTCTTCATCTTTTATATTCAAGATTTTTTATGCGTGCAATTAAACACAAAAGAAAAGAATTTATAAACCCAGAGCCTTTTAAAGGTCTTTTTACACAAGGAATGGTTTGTCACGAAACCTACAAAAATAAAAATGACCAATGGTTAAGCCCTGATGAAATTGAAACAAATGATAAAATTAATTACCACCTTAAAGGAATGCCTGATGAAAAAGTAAAAGTTGGTCCAAGTGAATCGATGTCTAAGTCAAAAAAAAATACCATAGATCCAGAAAAAATAATTACAAATTACGGTGCAGACGCTGTGAGGCTTTTTATTTTATCAGATAGCCCCCCTGAGAAAGACGTACAATGGTCAGATCAGGGTATGTTGGCTTCTTATAAATTTATTCAAAAATTTTGGCTACTACACAAAAAAATTATTTCAATAATTTTACTTAAAAATGAAAATGGAGATTCAAAACCAATAGATTCGTTTACCAATATAATGATTGATAAAATTACAAAAAGTATAGAAAAATTTCATTACAATGTGCTTGTGGCAAATTTTCATGAAACTTATAATTATTTAAATAAAGAGATTGAAAAACCTATCAACTATTTAAGCTTATCTAAAAATTATAAAAAGATATTAAGCATAATGCATCCTGTGATGCCCCACCTAATAAGTGAGTGTTTAATTGAACTAGAACCCAAAATGAGCCTAGAATGGCCAACTGCTGACCATAAAAAAATATTAAATAAAAACATTAATATTGTGGTTCAAATTAATGGGAAAAAAAGAACTATAATCAATTTAGAAAATGAGATTTCTGAAAACCAATTAATTTTAAAAATTAAAGAGGAACTACTGATAAATAAGTTTATTAAAAATAAAGAATTTAAAAAGACTATTTATATTAAAAATAAATTGATAAACATAATTATCTGATGAAAAAAATAACGTTCACCTTAATACTTTTTCTAATGCTCACTAGCTGTGGATATAAGGCATTATATTCAAATAAAAACTTAAACTTAAACATTATAAAAATTGAAAAAATTAAAAAAAATAAATTAAATTTAACAATTGAAAAAAGATTAAACAATTTTTCTAACAAGCAAGCTTTAAACAAGATTTCACTTAAAATAGATGCTGAAAAAGAAATCAAAGTAGTTTCAAAAAATATGCAAGGTAATCCCTCTCGTTACCAAATGATTATAAAATTAAATATAGATATAATTGACGATCAAAATAAAAAAATAAACAAAAACATCACTCAGGATTTTAGTTACAATACTAATTCTAATAGATTTACATTAAGTCAGTACGAAATAGAAATAGAAGAAGTATTAATTAATAAAATTATTGATGAATTAATAAAAGATTTATCAAAACTTTAAAATGATTGTTAAGTCATTCGAAATCAAAAATAAAAAAGATAGTAATTTTTTTTTGTTTTATGGTGAAAACCAAGGTTACAAAAACCAAGTAATAAACGAAGAATTTAAGAAAAAATACACTGAAGGTATTTATCACTATGAAGAAAATGAAATTTTAAACAATAAAGAAAGGTTTTTTACAAACCTTTTATCAAAATCATTTTTTGAGAATGAAAAATTAATTCTAGTTGATAGGGCTACAGACAAAATAAAAGAACTTGTAGAAGAGATTATAGAAAAGAATGTCGATGGAGTAATTTTAATTCTAAATTCGAATTCTCTTGAAAAAAAATCAAAGTTAAGATCACTTTTTGAAAAAAGCAAAATTGCTGTATGTGTTCCATTTTATGAAGATAATAACCAAACATTATCTTCAATATCGGGTCAATTTTTTAGAGATAATAAGATCTCAATTTCACAACAAATAATAAACTTGATAGTGAGCAGATGCCGAGGTGACAGACAAAATCTTAACAGTGAACTTGAAAAAATTAAAAGTTATTCTCAAAATAAAAATAAAGTTGAATTACAAGATATTCTTAAACTTACTAATTTAGCTGAAAACTATAGTGTTTCTGAGCTAATAGATAGCTGCCTATCTAAAAATAAAAAAAAAACTATTAATGTATTAAATGAAAATAATTACTCACCAGAGGATTGTGTACTAATTGTTAGAACGTTTTTAATGAAAACCAAAAGATTAGCAAAGTTGTGCAAAGAACAACTTAGAGTCAAAAATTTAGATGCTGTAATTACTGTATTTAAACCCCCAATTTTTTGGAAAGATAAAGAGATTGTAAAACAACAGATTAGTAGCTGGTCCTATAATCAGGCTGAGGTTTTAATTTATGAAATTAATGAAATTGAATTATTGATTAAAAAATTCCCCCACAATTCAATTAATATCTTATCAAATTTTATAATTGACAAAACTTCTTCGATTAATAATTAGATTTCACAATCTCAATTATTTTATTTAATTGATCAAGATCCTTGTATTCAAACACAATTGATCCTGAATTATTTTTTTTATTTTTAATTAAAACATTAAGTCCAATCTTTTCTCTAATTGAAATTTCTAGTGATTGTAAGTTAATATCTCGAGATCCTTTAAGAGATTGTTTTTTTATCTTGAAAATTTTTACAAAATTTTCTGCTTGTCTAACAGAAAGATTCTTCTCAATTATTTTTTTTGCGACAAACTCTGCATTATCTAAACCAACTAAAATTTTAGCATGGCCTGCAGTTATTTTTTTTGTTTCGATTAACTTTAATACGGCATCCGGTAGCGTTAATAGTCTTAAAGAATTAGTTATGTGGCTTCTACTTTTTCCAATAAACTCGGCCACTTTTTCCTGATCATAAGAAAATTCTTGGATAAGTCTTTGATAACCGTGAGCTTCTTCTATTGCGTTAAGATCATTTCTTTGAACATTTTCAATAATAGCAAATTCTAATGATTTTAAATCGTCTGCATCTGTTATTACAACGGGTACTTCATGAAGGCCTGCTTTTTGAGCAGCTAACCATCTTCTCTCACCAGCAATTATTTCATACTTAGAGATATTTTCAGATGATTTTCTAACTATTATTGGTTGAATAATTCCTCTTTCTTTTATGGAATTTGTTAAATCTTGCAAATTATTTTCATCAAAATTTTTTCGAGGTTGGAACCTATTACTAACTAAGTCACTTACAGATAATTTATTAAAATCTATTTCATTTTTTGTTTCACCTATCAATGATGATAGTCCTCTGCCTAACCCTTTCTTTATTTTATTTTTATCCATTATGCTGTGCCCCCTTTATTTGTTCTTGATTAATAAATTCATCTGTAAAGTTAAAATATGATTTACTACCAGGACATGATTTATCATAAATTAGAACTGGCATGCCGTGTGATGGGGCCTCCGACAGTCTGACGTTTCTTGGTATCACCGTTAGATAAACTTTTTTATTAAAATAATCTCTTGCTTCTTTTTCTACTTGTGTAGATAGCTTGTTTCTTTTGTCAAACATTGTTAGAAGTATTCCTCTAATTTTTAATTCAGGATTTAAATTAACTTTTATTCTTTCTATAGTTTTCATTAGCTGAGTTAATCCCTCTAAAGCGAAAAATTCAGCCTGAAGTGGCACTAGCAATGAGTGTGAAGACACTAAAGCCATAACTGTAAGCAAACTTAGTGATGGTGGACAGTCTATAAGTACATAATCATAGGTTCCTCTAGAATTGTTTAAATAAGCGGTTAATTCACGTTTTAAAATGAAGGCTCTCATGTTGTCATCAGCTGTTTCGACCTCAAGGCCAGATAAATCTACATTTGAAGTAATTATATCTAAATTTTTGAACTCTGTTTTTCTTATCACATCAGAAATTGGCTTTGATCCATTCAGTACTCCATAAATAGTATCAGTCGAATTTTCTAAATTGGATAGTCCAAGTCCTGTGGTAGCATTTCCTTGTGGATCAAGGTCGATTACTAAAACTTTTTTCTCTAGTTGTGCTAAACCTGCTGCAAGATTAATTACTGTTGTTGTTTTTCCAACCCCACCCTTTTGATTTATTATAGAAATAACTGTCTCTTATACACATCTGACGCTGCCGACGACTCCTTACGTGT
>OJFB01000414.1_pt1 | contig 11252 bp, 9 predicted proteins | sample 1593811 | NCBI WGS metagenome assembly OJFB01 (sample SAMN05416736, study PRJEB24817) | seawater metagenome | isolation source: Sea water | place: Canada:Atlantic | collected 2013-07
AGATGCTCAGGAGTCTCGTGGGCTCGGAGATGTGTATAAGAGACAGCTATTGATTCTGTATTCTCTTCGGTCAAGTATCGAAATATTGGCCCTTTTAGAGGTGGGAGGTCTGTTGCAGCATCAGGTGTAGTGAGTGACCCAATGACATATTACATGGGGAATACAGGTGGAGGATTATGGAAAACTGAAGATGGTGGTCAACTTTGGAAAAATATTTCTGATGGTTATTTTAAGACAAGTTCAATTGGTGCGGTTGCAGTATCAGAAAGTGATCCAAATATCATTTATGTAGGAATGGGAGAACATGCACCAAGAGCGGTGATGACATCCTACGGAGATGGTGTGTATAAATCTACTGACGCAGGAAAAACATGGAAAAACATAGGTTTAAAAAATACCCAACATATCTCTAGAGTAGTAATTCATCCTAAAAATCCAAATATTGTTTTTGTGGCTGCACAAGGTGCATTATATGGTCCAAATAAAGAACGAGGAATATTTAAATCAGTTGATGGCGGTATAACTTGGAATAAAATACTTTATGTAAATAATTTGACTGGATGTTCAGAATTATCAATGGATTACAACAATCCATTGGTGATGTATGCAGCCATGTGGGAACATCAAAGATTACCTTGGAAAGTTATTAGCGGAGGTCCAGGGAGTGGTCTTTACAAAACTACTGACGGAGGAGTTACATGGAATCAAATACACAATGGTTTACCAAAAGAGAAGGGTAAAATGGCCATAGCAGTTAGCCGTTCAAATTCTGAAAAAGTGTATGCTTTAGTTGAAAGTGATTCCAATAAAGAATTGGGTGGGTTGTTTGTGTCTAATAATGCAGGAAAGAATTGGTTTAAAATTTCATCTGATCATAGTTTAATTCAAAGAGCATGGTACTATATTGAGTTGTTTATAGATCCTACAGACGAGGAAAAGGTATATGTACTCAATGCAAGTGCGCAACGCTCAATTGATGGTGGTAAAAATTGGTCTAGAATTACAGGTACTCATGGAGATTATCATGATCTTTGGATTAATCCAACCAATAATAAAAATATGATTATTGCCAATGATGGTGGCGCTGCTGTATCTTATAATTACGGAAAGTCATGGTCTCCTCAGAATCGAATGGCCACTGCTCAATTTTACAGAATAAATACAGATAATCTATTTCCATACAATATTTATGGTGGACAACAGGATAATTCTTCAGTAAAAATAAGTAGTCTAGCATTAGGAAGTGGTGGTATAAATGAACAAAATTGGTCTGCATCTGCAGGAGGTGAAAGTGCCTTTTTAGCTTTTAACCCAGATAATCCAAGATATGTTTTGGGAGGAAGTTATCTAGGAACCATCGAAATTTTGGATACAAAAGCCAAAGCTAGTACTCAGATTATGGCGGCTCCTATCCAATATTTAGGAAGAGACTCAAAGGATATGAAATACCGATACAACTGGAATGCCCCAATTATTTGGTCTCAACATGAAAAAAATACTTTTTATCATGGAGCACAATTGTTGCTAAAAACCTCAGATAACGGTAAAAATTGGTCTGAAGTATCCACTGATTTATCAAATAACGAAAAAGAGAAACAAGGTAAAGGAGGGGGCCCTTACACAAATGAAGCTGTTGGAGCAGAAAATTACGGTACTTTATCTTATGTAATTGAGTCACCTCACGAACAGGGAGTTCTCTGGGCTGCAACAGATGATGGGGTTCTGCAATTAACTAAAAATGGAGGAACAACTTGGGAGAATGTAACCCCTAAAAACCTGCCTGAAACCTTAATTAATTCAATTGAGGTGTCTCCACATGATAAAGGAACTGCTTATATAGCCACCACTCGATATAAATTTAACGATTATACCCCTGCTATATACAAAACTACTAACTATGGAAAATCTTGGGTTAATATCAGTTCTGGAATCCCTTTAGGTGCATATACTAGAGTGGTAAGAGAGGATACTCAACGAAAAGACCTACTTTTTGCTGGAACAGAATTAGGCATGTATATTTCATGGAATGGAGGGAAAATATGGAAATCCTTTCAATTAAACTTACCAATAACTCCAATCTCAGATTTAAAAATTAGTCATGACGATATAACTATTGCCACTATGGGAAGATCTTTTTGGATATTAGATGATCTAGGTTTACTAAGACAGTTTGAAGGAAACAAAACAACTTTTAAATTATTTACACCAGAGGATGCCATAATAGGGAACTGGAGTAGTCAATTAAACTACTCATCTAATAGCTTTTCAGGAGCTAACGATTCAAAAGGTGTAAACCCTGCAAATGGAATTGTATTTTATTACTACATACCAGATAATCTAAAAAATAAAGAGTTATCTCTAGAAATAAAAGATGAAAGTGGTAATACGGTAAGAACTATAAGCTCAAAAGCAAACCCAAATTATCTGAGATATCCAGGTGGGCCATCACCTGAACCAATTTTAGCAAATAAAGTTGGACTTAATCGATTTGTATGGGATATGAGACACCCTAGCTTACCAGGAATACCAACCGCATACATAGAAGGGTCTTACAGAGGACATAAAGCAATGCCTAATTTATATTCAGCTATATTAAAACAAGAAAATAAAATATCTGAAGTATCATTTAGCATATTGCCAAATCCGTTATACGATATTACTAAAAAAGAGTATGAAGAAACTCATCAATTTAAGATGATAACTGAAGCAAATCTAACAGATATGCACACTAGAGTGAATCAATTGAAAAAGATTCAAAATCAATTAATTGAGATTATTAAAAGATTACCTGAAAAACAAAAATATATGGGCTTAAAATCTAAGGGAGAAACTATAATTCAACAACTAAAATCTTGGGATGAAGATATGGTTCAACGAAAATCTAAAGCTTATGACGATGTGGAAAATTTTCCAAATAAATTTACTGCAGAATATATCTTTCTTATGAATCAGAATGACAGCAGTATCCCTATAGTAAATTCAGCCTCAAAAAACAGACTTGAAGAACTAAATAAGGAGTGGATTGAGTTAAAAAACAGGTCAGAGGAACTGATACAAAATATAATTCCAGCTTATAATAAATTATTGTGGAACAACGAAATTGGAGCTCTTAATGTGAAATAAATACTATTTTTTTATGTATTAGATTATGAGTGGTCTTCAAGTACAAACTGTATTTTATCACCAGTTATTTTTTGACTTACCCTAGCTATAGCTATTTCAGATAATTGAAGAATTCTAGGATATCCTCCTGTAACTTGGCAATCTTGCATTAAAATAATGCATTTTCCAGACGGAGTGAGTTGGACTGTTCCTGGCAAAACTGCTGATGTAAGTATTGAAGATAAGTTATTTTCTAAAGATTCTTTTAGCCGATATCCTACCCTATTATTATCATCTGATATTGAGAAAGGGATAAATAATTTACCCCGCTGTTCTTTATTGAGTTTAGAAAACTCTGGTCCTTTAAAACATGGTAAATACATTGTTGTAAAATGCTTTTCACTTACTCGAACTCTAGAGAAACTATTATCTGAATCCTTTTGGATTGGAAGAATAGGCAATATGGCTCCTTTACCTAATTTTTGCTGAGTTATTCCCTCAAAATTACTTCGGCTACCATAAACTTTTTCAGTTTGAATTCCTCCTTGAACAGACAAATAAACTCTAGCTCCATAAACTCGTTTACCAAATGATAAAACTGAATCTTTTTTAATAGGGTAAACTGATTGCATTTTTATTAATTTCCCATTTAATTTTGGAGAAAAATCAGCTCCAGTTAAACAGATATAGGTATCGGATGTAAATTTAAACTTACCTTGTCCAAAAGTAATTTCTATAAGGGCATCTTTATCATGATTTTTCAATAAGGCATTAGCCATTTTTGCAGCATAAGTATCCGCATATCCAGCTTGTGGAACACCTATCTTTGTATGACCAAAACGACCTTGGTCTTGAATAGAGCAATAAATTCCAGGATGTAAAATTACTATCACAACAGGCTTTTTTTAATGATAAATTCTTGATTTATGACCTCTCTTTCTATTTGATAAAAAGTATGAATATCTACAGCAACAAATTGAATGCGATCACCTGATTTAGCAAAACAGGGATTTGTAGCCTTCATATTGAAAAAATTTAGAGGAGACTTTCCAATGATATTCCAACCCCCAGAACTATTTTGAGGATAAACTCCAGTCTGAGCTCCACCTATACCCACAGATCCTTTGTCTACTCGAACTCTTGGGTTGGATTTCCTGGGAACATGAAGGTTTTGATGCAGCCCTCCCATGTAAAGAAATCCTGGCTGAAAACCAATAAAATAAACTATGTAATCTGTTTCTGTATGCAATCTAATAATATCTGTAACACTACATTTTTTTTTATTGGCAATTTCCTCTAGGTCAATCCCAAAAGAAGCATCATAACAAACAGGGATTTCCCATAAAAATTGATCTTGTTTAATCACATAGGATGACGCTGTATATTTATTTTTAAGTTGACTAATAGTAAGTTCTTTATCTAGAATTGAGTTTTGATACCTAATAAGCAGAGAATTATAAGCAATGATTGTATCTAAAATAGCATCTATTTCTTTGACCTGTCCCTCAAAAGAAATAATATCTTGAATAATCTCTTGTGAAATGTCTGCAGGCCATTCTACTAAAATTGCTGACCTTCCAAAAAGCTTATATGTGAGTTGAAACCTCAATTACTTCGTATGGATATGTTTGTGTAAATACTGCAATATTTCTATGGCATTTTTAGTATCTCCGTGAACACAAAAAGTGGATGCTTTAATCTCTTTTTCATTTAAGTTTACTGTTGTTACCAATTGTTTATCTGATATTTTTTGTACTTGCTTCAATACCTCGTATTTGTCTACAATAAGTGCGTTGGATAACGTTCTAGAGACCAAACTCAAATCTTCATTATACCTTCTATCTGCAAAAGCTTCATAAACAATTTCTAAACCGTTCTGGATTGCAACTTCTTCTATACTTGATTGATAGGGCACATATAATTTTACAGCTTCAAAAACATGTTGAATTGCAGCGATAACTACCAAAGCCTTTTCACGATTTACAGCAATTAAATTATACAAAGCACCATGTGGTTTTATATGATGAATAGTTGCGTCTTGGAGCTGAACTCTATCTTTAAAAATAGTAAGTTGATCTTCTAAACTTTTTCGAAGTTCACTATTGGAAATATTCAAAACTTTACGTCCAAAATTTTGTCTATCAGGAAAGGATGGATGTGCTCCTATTTTTACTTTATGTTTAACTGCTAGCTGAATTACTTTATCTATAATTTCTATGGAACCTGCGTGTGCTCCACAAGAAATATTGCAGGAAGAAATAAGTGGCATTATGATATGCTCATTATGTAACCCTTCACCCAGATCGCAGTTAATGTCTATCATCAAAAAATATTAAATTCAAAAACTTTGTCTAGCCCTCTTAACCCAAGAAAAATAGTTATAATCAAAATAATAAATCCTAAAATATTTTGGAATTTAGAATTCACATATTTTCCTAAAACTACTTTTTTGTTTACCATCCATAGGAGTATTCCTGCTACTACCGGAAGTAAAACACCATTGGCAACCTGTGCAAATTTAATAATCTCTATAGGCTTAAAACCCAATGATGAAAATACCACACCTAACAATAAGATTAGAAACCAGACAGCTCTAAATTGTTTTGATTTTAGACCAGATTCCCATCCAAAACATTCTCTGGCTACATAAGCTGCAGCTAAAGGTGCAGTAATTGCAGAGGTAATTCCTGCAGCAAATAATCCAATCCCTAAAAAATAACTTGCAAAATCTCCATATAAAGGTGCTAAACTCTTCGCTAAGTCTGCTGCACTTGAAATCTCTCCCAAACCTATAGAGGAGGCTGAAATAATGATAGCCATTGAAACAAGTCCTCCCAAAGCAATAGAGACTATTGTATCTTTTCTTACCTCTTTTAAATCTTTAGGATTATTCCATTTTTCTTTGACTAAAGATGCATGTAAAAACAAATTATAGGGTACAACAGTAGTTCCTACTAAACCTAGTATAGTTAATAAACTACCTTCTGGAAATGAAGGGATTAGAGCACCTTTCAAAATATTAAAAATATCAGGTTTTGTTAAAAAAGCTGTAATTAAAAATGATAAACTCATTATTAATACAAGTATTACCAATACTCTTTCCAGAAATTTATAATTCCCTATGTATAATAATATAAAGGCAATAATTCCAACTACAAAACTCAGTATATTGAGAGAATAGTTTCCCAAAACAATTCTAAATTCTCCTGTAATGGTTTCTAATCCTAATATACCTCCACTTATATTCCCTGCCTCATAGGAAGCGTTTCCTATAACAATGGCAGACAAAATAAGTAGTAGTATTAATTTGTTGATTATTGGATGTTTAATTTCAGATCTAATGACCTCAGATAAGCCCTTTTGAGATATGATTCCTAAACGAGAGGCCATTTCTTGTAACACAATGGTAGCTATAATAGACAATACCATAGCCCAAAGTAAATGAAAACCAAAATTAACGCCTGCTAATGTGCACAAGGTAACGGTCCCTGGACCTATAAATGCGGCAGCTACAAGAGTTCCTGGACCCGATTTCTTAAACCAATTTTTAATCATAATTAAAAAGTTATATCTAGAATGAGAATTGATTTATTTATTGTTTTTCTCAAATTAAATATTTTAAAAGTAGACAAAAGAAATTAAAAAAAAAGCATCCGAAATGGATGCTTTTTTTTAATGTAATTTTTTTACTTAAAAAGCGTAGCGTTGAGGACCACCTCTTCTTATTTCTTCATTTGCAAATTCTTCAAACTGCTTAAAGTTTTTCCTAAAGGCATTAGAAAGTTTAAACGCTGTTTTATAGTATGCATCGTCATTATTCCAGGTAGTTCTAGGGCTTAAAACAGATGATGGAACCCCTGGACATCTTCTTGGTTGCGCTACACCAAATACAGAATGTATATGGTAATCTTCGTAGGTATAATTTCCTAATTCTCCATTTAAAACAGCAGTAATCATAGCTCTAGTATACTTTAAAGCCATTCTTTTTCCAACGCCATATTGACCTCCAGACCAACCGGTATTGACCAACCAAACATTTACTCCTGCTTCTTTCATTTTCTTACTCAACATTTCTGCATACCGGGTAGGATGAAGTGGCATAAAAGGAGCCCCAAAACATGCTGAAAAACTTGGAACAGGTTCTGTTACACCTGCTTCTGTTCCTGCAACTTTTGCTGTATAGCCAGAAATAAAATGGTAGGCTGCCTGACTGGGAGTTAATTTAGAGATTGGAGGGAGTACACCAAAGGCATCTGCGGTTAGAAAAAAGATGTTCTTTGGGTTTTTTCCAATAGATGGTTGTTGAATATTTTCTATGTGTTCAATAGGATAGCTTACTCTTGTGTTAGGTGTAACAGAAGTATCTGAAAAATCAATTAGCCCTTGATCATTCATCACAATATTTTCTAAAATTGCGCCTTTTTTAATGGCGTGATAAATTTCAGGTTCTTTATCTTCTGATAGATCTATTGCTTTTGCGTAACAACCGCCTTCAAAGTTAAAGACAGTATTTTCATTTGTCCAACCATGTTCATCATCTCCTATTAATTTTCTTTCGGGATCTGCTGACAGAGTTGTTTTTCCAGTTCCAGACAAACCAAAGAAAATAGCCGTATCTCCATTTTTCCCAACATTTGCTGAACAATGCATTGGTAAAGTATTTTTAAATACTGGAAGTATGAAGTTTAAAGCTGAAAAAATTCCTTTTTTAATCTCTCCAGTATATCCAGTACCTCCAATTAAGGCAATTTTTTTAGTAAAATTTAATATTGCAAAATTATGTTGTCTAGTTCCATCTACTGAAGCATCAGCCATAAAACCTGGAGCATTAATAACAGTCCATTCAGGAGAAAAATTAGCTAATTCATTAACTGTAGGCCTTAAAAACATATTGTAAGCAAACATATTACTCCAGGGATACTCATTTACTATTCGGATATTTAGCTTATAATTGGGATCTGCACAAGCATAGCTATCTCTTACATAAATTTCTTTTTCTGACAGATATGAAGCTACCTTATTATATAACTTATCAAAGTTATCTGTACTGAAAGGAATATTAATATCTCCCCACCAAACTTCTTTTTTTGTAATATCATCTTTAACTATAAAACGATCCTTTGGTGATCTGCCGCTAAATTCTCCTGTATTTATAGCAATGGCTCCAAGATTAGATTCTTTTCCTTGTTTTTTTTGAAGTATAATTGAATGTAATTCATTAGAGGTTAGTTGATAATGAATTTTTGAACTATTTATTCCTAGATTACATAACGAAATCGATTTCGTATTAATATCTATCATATCAATAATTTTGTTAATTTATAACTGAAGCAAAATTAAACATAATTATAAGAAAAGGCAGAGTCCGTTATTATTTTATTCACTTTTTTTGTTGATTACTTTGAAAATAAAAAAGTAAGCCATTAATAACCAACCTATTACGAATAATAATCCTCCAATTGGAGTCACAAACCAAATACTTTTTACGGGGTAATTAAAAATATAAATCGCATAAATAGATCCGGAAAACAAAACTATACCTGAGAAAAAGACATAACTCACAGCGTTTTTTAATTTGTTTGAAAAAGAGGAGTTCATATTTACAAACAATAACACAATGACATGATATATTTGATATCGAATACCTGTTTCTAAACTACTCATTTCTTTAGAGGTCAATACATCTTGTAATCCGTGTGTGGTGAAAGCTCCCAGTATAATAGCTGTCAATCCAAAGATGCAAGTTATTGCTAAATTTTTGTTCATATCTAATTGTAAAAAGAAGTTAAATGGGTCTATTTTTTTTTAAATTCGTTTATTATTCAACCAAAAATAAACATAATTCTACAATGAGAAACATCCTAGTAATTGGAGCTGGAAAATCTTGTTCATACCTAACAGACTACCTACAAAAAAAATCAACAGCTGAAAAGTTACACATTACCATTGCAGATATTTCTCTGGAGAACGCAAAGACTAGTGCTAGAAATCATCCAAACTCTTCTGCATTGGAATTTGATGTTTTTAATAAAACTCAACGAAGAGAGGAGATACAAAAAGCTGACATTGTAGTTTCTATGCTACCGGCTAGATTTCATATTGAAGTAGCTAAAGATTGTCTCCATTTCGAAAAACACATGGTTACAGCCTCATATATTTCTCCAGAAATGAAAGAATTAAATAGCGAGGCAGAAAAAAGAGGTTTAGTCTTTATGAATGAAATTGGGGTAGATCCTGGTATTGATCATATGAGTGCTATGGAGGTAATTCATAAAATTAGTGATCTTGGTGGGAAAATTATACTTTTTGAGTCTTTTACAGGTGGTCTAGTAGCACCGGAAAGTGATAATAACTTATGGAACTATAAATTTACTTGGAATCCAAGAAATGTGGTTCTTGCAGGACAAGGAGGGGCTGCTATGTTTATTCAAGAAGGAACTTATAAATATATCCCTTATCATAAATTATTTAGAAGAACAGAATTTTTAACCCTAAATGGCAATGGTAAATTTGAAGCTTATGCAAATAGAGATTCTCTAAAATACAGAAGTATTTATGGCCTTAACGACATTCGCACCATGTACAGAGGTACCATCAGAAAAGTAGGGTTTTCAAGAGCTTGGAATATTTTTATTCAATTAGGTATGACAGATGATAGCTATACCATAGATGGTTCTGAAAATATGGCATATCGAGATTTTGTGAATTTATTTTTAGCCTATTCTCCTAATGATTCTGTAGAACTAAAATTACGTTCTTACCTTAAAATTGACCAAGATGATATTGTTTGGGATAAACTAGTAGAGTTAGATCTTTTTAGTCAAACAAAAAAAATAGGATTAAGCAATGCTACACCAGCTCAAATGTTACAAAAAATACTATCAGACTCTTGGACTCTTGAAGAAGATGAAAAAGATATGATTGTAATGCATCATAAATTTGGGTATGAGCTAAATGGAGAAAAACACCAAATAGAAAGTAGTTTAGTTGTAAAGGGAGAAAATCAAACATTTACAGCAATGGCTAAAACAGTTGGATTACCTGTTGCTATTGCTACCCTAAAAATACTTAATAAAGAAATTACAACTCCAGGAGTACAGTTACCAATTACCAAAGAAGTATATGCTCCAATTTTAAAAGAGCTAGAGCAATATGGTATTGAATTTAAAGAAAAAAAGGTTCCTTATTTGGGATACAATCCAGAAAATGTTACTGGATAATAAGTTTTATATTCAACTAATGTTTATCACATTTTGAGATAAAAATCCTTAGTTAAATTTACATAGTCTTGTGTGTATATATGACGATCTTTCTCTATCACTAAAGTTGTTTCTTTTACCTCTTTCTGATAAAAAGAAAATTCTAACATACTTCTTTTTATTTCTGAATTCTCAGTACCTCTAACTCTACACACCCTATTTAAAAATAATCTATATTTTCCAGCTAAGCTTACAAAAACTACTTCTTCCTTAAAAGGGATAATAATTGTGAAAACACCTGAATCTGAGAGTATTTTTGATGTACCTTCTAATAAATCCTTAAATGACAACGCAGAAGTGAATCTGGCTGTATTTCTTGATGTATTATTAGTCTCAAAATTATCATTATAAAATGGTGGATTTGAAATAATAAGGTCATATTCTTGTTCCTCTTCATTCATTTCCTCTGAATAATCTTGAAAAGAGCTATGATAGCAAAATAAGCGATCAGACCAATCTGATTTTTCAAAATTAGCAACATTCTGTTCATATGCATTAGGGTCAATCTCAACTGCATCAATAGTTTCAGCATTACTACGTTGAGCCATCATCAAAGATACTAAACCAGTTCCTGAACCCACATCTAAAATAGTATCTGGATATGTTTCTAATGAACACCAAGCTCCTAAAAGTACAGCGTCTGTACCTACTTTCATAGCCGTTTTATCTTGATCAATGGAAAACTTCTTAAAATGAAATGGTTTATTCATTATAAATTATATTTTCAAAAGTAAACGTTTTATAAATTCAAAAATGAAAAACCCGCAACTATCGTTGCGAGTTTCTTTTGCAGAGAGGAAGGGATTCGAACCCTCGATACCCTTGAGAGGTATACACACTTTCCAGGCGTGCGCCTTCGACCACTCGGCCACCTCTCTAATTCAAATACAA
>OJFB01000418.1_pt1 | contig 11193 bp, 3 predicted proteins | sample 1593811 | NCBI WGS metagenome assembly OJFB01 (sample SAMN05416736, study PRJEB24817) | seawater metagenome | isolation source: Sea water | place: Canada:Atlantic | collected 2013-07
AGCTGAGCCTAGCTGTGCTCTGCTCTACTGGTACTAGTATGTAGCCATGTCTAGCGAGCGGTTATATATGTAACTTGTTTGTTAGGACCTATTCTACGCTGTGCTCGCCATCCAGGGCCTCCAGGTGAGCCTCCCCTTCAGTTCTCCTAGTCCTGGGAGCCACACAACTTAGGAACTATTTTAATATTCAAAAGAGAAAAGTAAATTTTTCATAGCCATAGGAACTATAATTGATACTTCCTAACATGAGCACTGTAAACGGCTAACCTCTGTGCTATAGCAATTAGGAACCTATAGGAACCTAATATAAACTGTTTATCATACTGTCAGCCCTGATGCTCCTCGGGATCCCCTCGGCTATGTGCATGTTGTGAACCCGAGCGCGCCTTTTTTCATGGGGGCGTGTGTGATTCGACTAGCTCAGGGCATGCGAACGTAGAATAGAAATACGGGGTGATATGTGGCACCGCCGTGGTTCACCGTTGTGCCAGCTGGTGTCGCAACCTCAAATCCTAGTCCATTATAAGGGTGGCGGCCGTCGAAGCGGATCCATTTTTGCTGGTTGTCCGGCCAGAGCACATCTGCCACATAATGAGAACCGCTATATAGCAGCACACTCACCAACCGATACGCTCCGATTGAGGAGCCGTTGATGAAGAGCTCGCGAACTTCGTTGGCGAACAGGTTGTACTGTATGTGGGTCTCTGATGAGTTCTCTTCGAGGAGCTCAAGTGCGATAAATCGCGGCAGTTGTAGTGGGGCGCCAACAACGACCTTCACTTTGTCATGTAGGTCGGCTCCACAAAACATGCATTTGGACCCGGGTGGAGATGCCATTGTTTGGCTTGCCTTCAGTGCGAGCGCTGCAAATGGATCAGAATTCACATGTTGTAGTGCCTCAGTATCGATGAGGATGCTCCATGATGACACTCGTAGAGAGTGTTGCTGCTTGTTGCAGCTCGGACATTCACATATGTCCTTCGTGCGTAGGAATTCTTTTGGACTTGAATCCCGCAGCAGCTTCATCAAAGTGGCAATGCCGGAGCCGAAGTCTTTCATTCCTTGTTTAATTCTCACCTTCAGTTGCCTCTCGTTATTCGCGATAACATCATTTTCCACGCATGCTCTGCGCAGAGCGTTGCGCGCAAGCACCAAGCTCTCCTTTGCTTTTTTGGCGCCTTCGGCTGACAGATTTCCTGTGTAGAGGGTGTAGCGCTCCTTCCACCAACTCTTAAGAGGATCTCCATACTCGGGGGTCAAGGGCAACACATCCTCTGCTTCAGATGCAATGAGATTGGTTGTATTCTTTCCCACGTGTGCGTTGCGCTCGACGGTGTGTGGAGGCAGTAGTGCTAGACGGTCCATTGTTGAACTTGCCCAGAGTTGCAATGTGCCCCAGATGTCAAGGGGTGCGTCGACCCAGCAGCTATTCTTTTCCCAAGAATGCGATTGATATTTCCATTGGTGCATGCTGCCACCTGTGTTGTTGATTGGAGTTTCCGCGTTCGCCCCTTGCTTGTTGCCGCTTGTGTTGGTCATGGTGCGTTTTTTTTTGGCCGCCTCCTTCTTTGGTGGTGGACTGGGCGGTTTCCCGAGCTTCTTTCGCTTGCTGGGACCGCTTCTTGTGGTGCTGCTGCTCTCACTGGCTTTGTTGTTCGGTTGTTTCGCCCTCTTTGGTGGCGGACCAGGTGGCAACTCGTGTGCTCCTCGCTTGGTGCTCCTAGCGGTGCCCTTGTGTTTGTCGTTGCCTCTCTTTGCTGCCTTCTTCTTTGCTGCCGCTTCAGCCTTTTGTTTCGCTACCTCCCTTGCTTGTGCTTCCTTTATCGCTTTGATGCGTTCGGCCACCACCTCTGCCGCCTTGCTGGCAAGTACTGGTTGGAAGCAGCCGTTTTCGTCGTACGAGTTCTCCCACACCTCCAACTTTGGGTCTGCGCGTAGCTTGCGTAGATGCTCCCAATGGCTTCCCTTCAGCACCCGCAGCCCCGCGCGAGTGCGCACCCTTGATGCGAGCACGTACAGTGATGAGAGGTCAATGGGAGGCTCGAATGTTCGCGGTGATAAACTTATGACCAACTCGTCGAGTGTGGCGCCCTGCAGCTTGTAGTCTGTCATGGCAAATGCTGGACTTACAGCATGCTTCTTGAGTGATAGACCTGATGTTGGTCGTTTTGCCATGGTCCCATCCTTCTTTTGCTTCTTTGTCTTTGCACCGATGTCGGATAGTGCGGCCATAAGACTCATTGGCTTGAACTCTGCGTGGCTTTGGGGATGGCCGATGGCAATGACGATCGGATCGTCGTCTCCCTGTAGCAACGAGGCTTGCTTTTTGAGTGAGTTTTTGTAGCTTGGGTCCACATGTGGTACCATTGCAATGTATGCCGGTGGCTTGCTCAGTGTGACGATGCCGCCGGGCCCCGCTTGTTGCATTAGCTCCGCCAGATTGTCTGGGCTATCGTCATGGAGCACAAGCGAGTGAAAGGTTCCTTGGGTGCCGTTCACCACGCCATACGCTTGACCCAAGTTGGAAAAGCCGTCCAGTATGCATGGAGCTCCGTACACAAAGATGCCCCACATCTCGGGTTCGCATGTGTACAGCTCTTGCAACATGTCGCCACGCACGTATGACGCGGTCACCCCGCTCATATCTATCTTCCAACGCACGAGGACGCGTTGGTGGTACTTTGCGTACTTGTACATCTGTGCGGCGTTCAGGCTAATCCGCTCGATGTTGCTCACCACACCGATCGTTGCAAACCGAAAGCGATCTCTCTCGCTTTGGGTATCTCCGACTGGCTGAAATGATGCGAGCAATTCCTCACTCACTGGCTGCTCGGAGGTGCAGTCGCGCAACTTTTCGAGATTCTTGCCATGTCCTTCGTCGTCGCGGAACCGGTGTGTCTTTGTCAACTTGAAGCGCCGGAATGCTTGGAAGACATCCGTGCCGCTGACCCTTGCGGTGAGTACTGTTGGCTTGCCGTCCTTTCCCATGATTTTCTTGTTTGGCTTGCATGGCTTGCCTGTCTTTGGATCGGGCATGGTGACCACGGTGGTCACGAGCTCTGCATGCAAGGAATTGCCCATGGTGGTAGGCTTTTGGTGGAAGTCACCAGCAAGGAGCACCACAAGTCCGCCAAATGGAAGGTTGCACTCTAGGAGCCACTGTAGTCGCATGTCCACGTGATGTAGGATCTCGGGGTTCAGCATTGAGATTTCGTCGATCACCAGCATCGTTAGATCCATTCTTGCAACATGTCGCTCAAAGCGGTCTGTCACCGTTGTTTGGGTCCCTGCGTCCATGATAATTTCTGTTTGCTTAGCCACCTGGAGTGGTGTGAGCTTTAGCAGTGACATGAGTGTGACAGCTTTGCCAAGCTGCATGGCAGCGCTGCCTGTAAATGCTGTGAGCACCATTGTTCCGATGTTGCACGAGGAGAGCACACGCTCTAGCGCCTTGATGACCTCTGTCTTGCCCGCACCCGCAGGGCCAACCATTAGGTATTGTAATGGGAATGTCTTACGGTGATTAGCGTTGTGCCAGTCACTCATGTATTGGGCACGTGTTGCTGTCTCACCGTTGCCATACTTGCTCATGGCTGTGCGTTTTGCTCTGCCTATCGCTTTCAGAGTCTTCTCCACCTCTCGCCCGATCGTGCGTTGCTCAACCGACAGTGGTGGCGGTGGTGTTGGTTTGCCTTCCCTCTTCGCTGCTTGCCTCTGCTTCTCCCATTCCTCCACCAAACTTTGCAGCTCTTGCTCGGCGGATTCTTCAGACCCGTCACCGAGTTGTGCAAATTCGACAGAATGGGCTGCTGCGATGCTTTCATTGCCTGCTGCAAGTCTTGCAGCGCTTTCTGATGAGATGGTATCTTCAGGTGGCTCAGAGGCAAGATTGTCTATCTTCTCGCTCAATGCCTTTGCCTTTTTTGCCGCTTCCTCTTTGCTTATTGTTATTGTTCCCAGATGTGCTTGTGGTCCATGTGGAGCCTTTGTGCCTTCTTCCTCTCTTTCTTCCGCCTCGGCTTCGCCTTCTGCCAGTGTGCTGGCTGACACAGCGGTGCCATTGCGTGCATGATCCATGGGCATTGCTTGCAGGCCGAATGCGTTCAGCTGCTCCTCCAAGTACAACTCGTTCTTGCTGTGTTGCTCACAGCGCTTAGGGTCTACATTCATTGCTTGGTTCTCCCACCTGAGTGAATCCACTTGATCGAGTGCGTCCGCATTGGCACCCTTCCTCCTTTGCATCTGATTCTCTTCTCCATCCTCCTCTTGTTTTGGCCATGTTTGCCGGTTACGGTTGCGCCACTGCATTAGTGCTTGCTTCAGCTCCGTGGACACTGAGAGGGCATGCGACCACTCCCGCAATGCAAAGACACGGCCGCGCGCGATTGTGCGCTCGCGCCGTGCCTCAAAGGGTGAGATGGTTTGCTGCTCTCCTTGTGGTGCCGCGTCCTGAGAAGACATTGACATGTCATTGGCTGTGCTCTCGTCGCGTTCTGCCAATGATTGCAAGTGCTGCCGCCACGCCAGCAGTGTGGCTGGCGTGAGTTGCGGTGGCTTGCAGTCCTCCGCCGTCTCCCCGTGCTCCCATGGCACAAATAGTGCAACGGTGTATGTCGCAAACTTCCTCCGCCGCTGCAGCCACACATTGCTCACTGTGGACGTTGCTCCAAGTTGTTTTGGCTCGAGCGGAATTGGAGAGCCGATGTGCATTACGCAACCTTGCTTTGAGGCGAGCTTTTGCTTGTGAGAAAAGTAGAGCGGGTGGCATGGGTGGAAGCGGAATGAGCTGTTTGGTCGCCGTCGTCGGTGCAGCTGTGGCGCACGCTTGTCATCTTCTTGCTTCTCTAATTTGGCCTCCTCTTCCTCTGTCTCGGCCTCCTCATCCTCCAACGACTCCAGCTCGTCTCTCTTTTCGGACAACTGCCCCAACTTTGCATCGGCCAACGCGGCCTCGCTCTCCTCGTCGGTCATCTTCACCACGTTGATGCACATGGCATATTCGAAGGCGTTCAAACGTGTGAGCTCCGAGCCGCGCAGCCTGTAGTGCATGGCGGTGTCCATAGCATGGACGAGTCCGCTTTGGTCTGTAAAGGGCTTCAAAGTGCTTGGAGGGCCCATGCCGTCATATGCTTCCTCCTTTTGTTCTCGCGCCCACTGAGTGTCTCTGCCAATTTGCTCTGTGTCTGCATCCTCCTCGTCGCTCTCACCGTGCAAGCCTGCCTCGTCCACATTCTCGTCCTTGTGAGCATCCGCACCATTTGCCACCCCCTCCATCCAGGGTGGTGTGTCGAGTCCTTGTGCCTTGAGCCCCTCGCGGGTTAGTGACCATGTGGCCAATGAGACAAAACGCTCGCTGCAATATGATGCCTTGCAGTCGAGCAACAGTGAAGCCGCTTGTGTGTCGTGCACCTCCGCTTGGTAGGTGTTCACGGCGTGCTGCAGGAAGTGTTGTGCTGTGCGCAGCTTTGTTCCAGCGTCTTTGGCGGTAGAGCCATACTTCTCTATGTGCTGCTTTGCGTCGGCTAGTAGAGATAGTGAGTTGGTCAAAGCCACGGAGTCCTTGGTTAGGTACTTGACGAGGTAGAAGCATGCGCCTCGCGAACTCTCCCTTGATCCGAGGAGAACAGGTGCGGTGTTGCACCGGAGTAGTGTAGTCAACACCGGGTTGAAGCATGTGATCCGTGAGTTTGCGCACTCAATGTTGCTCCAAACATCGATCATCTTCTTCATCTGCATCACAAGCTTAGTCTTCTCCTTTGTCAATGTCTTGTGCAGCGAAACTTCCGACATTTGCTGCAGCCTCCGCTTGACCTCTGCCCACTCAGGCATCTCGAGCTCTTGTCTCACCGCATCTGGACAAGCTTGGAGCATTGAGCGCCAGACTGATTGAACTGACTCGCCCTTCTTGCTCGCAGCGGCGACTTTCTTGTCAATGTCATCACTCATCTCTAGATCATGTCTGACTTCAATTGGACAAGCTTCGAGCATTGACTGCCAGACGGATCGAATTGGCTCGCCCTTTTTGCTCGCAGCAACCATCCTTGCCTTTATTGGGAATCCTGTGTCAAGGTCAATCGTCTCCACCTTCTCAAAGCCGCCGCTGTCTAGTGCCCGCCATTCCTCCGTGCCCATAGCATTTTCCACCTTCGTCATCATCCATAGTGCAATGAGTCGTTCTGAATTCGGCTCCACCATGACGAACAACTTTTCGTTTGGGATCTTGACATCCATGGCCAACGCTTTGGCAAAGTCCAAGGTTGTTGCGGTTGATGTTCTTCCCTCGAGGAAACCCTTGGCCTTGTCTAGCACAGCATGAGCACCCTCCACTCGTGGCCTCTCGAGCTCAATCACGATTGATGACTGTGTCTCTCGTGGCACAAGCCTGGCTATGCCTTTCTCATTGTGGGACAGGTTGTTGCAATTAGTCTCTACCTCGTCCTGCTCCTCGCGCTCCTCCTCTTCCTCCATTTCTTGCTCCTCTTCCGTACAGCCTTGCACAATGTTTGACCTTGAGTTTGACCTCGCCCTCTCGCGCTGCGCATCCTTCTCCTTTGTTGCATCTGTGGGCACAAGCCACAGTTCGCCGGTGTGGAAGATCGAGTGCTGCGATGCGGGGCCAGGGCAGCAGCGCTCCCCAGCACGTAGCTCGTATGCTGGCACGTCTGGATTGCCACACGTGAGGTCCTCGAAAGGTAGCACTGTAGCACTTTGGTAGATCTTGTCCATTTCCTCCTTAGGAAGCATCTCTAGCTTGACTTTGCTCATGGCTGTAGCCATGGATATTTTTTCTTCGCTCACCAAATGCTCGGCGCGTTTGATGAGGTATTGCTTTCCAGGCTCGCTTGTCTGCACCGTGCGAACGATGAGCGCCCGCGTCAAGCGCACCCAGTGTGCAAACGGTGCGCCCATGCGACACCCGTGATTGCCGGCGGGTGGCTTGTGGCACGTTTTCTCGTGTGAGTCGGCTTTGCCATCCCATGCGTGCGTTTGCTTGCCTGCCGCAGTGATGTTGGCCGAGCGACGAAGCTCCGTGTTGACCTTGTTGGTCGATCCCTCCGCGAGCACACGCGGTGCTTTGTCATACTCGCTGCGGCATAATGGCACGAACATTGCACGCCGAGCTGCATCTAGCACATGCACCTCGATAGGTAGCGAGCACTGGAACTGGTCGCGTAGCGCGTCCGCTAGCGCCTCGAACGCCGTGGAGTGCAATGCAGCCCCCGAGCATAAGCCTGACATTGCACCGCACCACGCTAGTACGTGCAAGTGGTGTGTGCCGCGTCCCGACTGCTCAACCACCGCAAATGAGCCAAGGCCAATGCCAAAAAGCCCCTTGGCTCGGGCCGACAATGGAAGCGTTTTGCCAGTGTATGATGTAGGCGGGGTGCCGCACAACACCTCGAGAACAGTCTGTGAGATGCGATCAAAAAGGAGTGATGTGCTTGCTGGATGTTGCGCTGCCCCCCGCTGCAGCACGTCCTCGAGGGCGCTCGCCTCGCAGTCAGTTCTCAGGTGCTCCCTTTTGAACCGCTCGGGTTCATTTTTAAGTACCTCGAGGAAGTCTGTTGCGGATGCCGGGAAGTTGTTGTTGCTACTTGTCTCCACCTGCAGGCGGATGCTTAGCGGATTGTGAACGTCGTCGGGCGCTATAGTGAGGAACACGCTTGGTGGCCCGAAACGACGTATCATTGCCAACATTTGGTTGATGCACGAAGCACGCTCCACTGCACCGAATGGCACGGAACGTGCATTGATTGCCATGAGTGGCAGCACCTTCTTCAGCCATGCGCGAGTTTTTTTTGAGCGTGGCTCCTTTGCGGCTTGCCGTGCATCTGCCTCAAAGCCTGGCGCATTGACGAGCTCGATGAACTCCTCGCTCTTGTCTTCATTCACCGTGGCACGCACGGAGCGTAGCACCGCGTGACGCTGCGCTTGATTGGCGAGCAGCAGAGTGAGCCCCGAGTTCCGTTGGAAGCGGTTCGTCATGTGCATCATGAGATGCTTTGTTGCACCCTTTGGGATCGTGCCCTCGTAGGCCTCTAAACCCCGACCGAGAAGAAAGTCGTACCAAAAGGCCTCCATGAGGTGTACCCCATTGTATGTAAACTCGCTCAACGGCCGCTCCTCGCGTTCCAAGTTGATGCATCCGTCCTTCGTCTTCGTTTCCCTGATGGCCTTGAGTGTGCCCTCCATGACCGCCTCAGTCGTTGTCGTTGCGCTCATCACACCCACATGCGAGGCGATTATTGCCTCGCGCACCAGCACACCACCCTTGGTTGTACTGGGATGTGAGGATGCGCCCTCGGCAATATTCTCCTGCAGTGGTGCACTCTCGCTCGCCATTTCAATGACAAAATCGTCCTCTGCCAATGCCGTTGCCACCGCCTCTTGCACCTCGGCTGTCGCTGCAGGGTCGGTCGCAATTTCTCGCACTTGGGCAATGTCCGACGGTGCCGAGTTGTGCTCCTCGATCCTCAAATCGTCCGACTTTCTTGCATTCTCCTTCAGCCCCGGAACAATTTGTTTTAGGGCCTGCAGCACCTCCTCCATTGATGGAGGTTCCAAATGAGTTGTGCTGTGCTCTGCTGCTAGCTTTGCGAGCTGCATGGTTGCGCGTCGCACCTGCAGGTAGTTGTACACTACCGTTGGACGTATGGCCATGTCGTGCGATGCAAGCAGGCGTGCAAGTAGCACGTCGTGGGAGCCATTAGGGCCAAGCACCAGCACACGGGCCTTGTCAAGCAGATCCTTGACTCGGTCCTCCATGCTGATGGCCTTGCTCATGTATGATTCGACAGCCTCGAGTCCCCTTTGAACAAATGCAATGCTGTGCCCCTTCAACTTGACATGCTGCCACTCCTCCTTCGTTGCATTCGACGGTGCCACCACCTTCCAAACATTTGCGTACATGCGCACATCAGACAGCACGAGCTTCTCCACCTCGGAGAGCGGCGGCAGATCCAATGGCTCGAGCCGCCCAAAATCGATTCCGGCAGCGAGGGAGTACTTCGGCGGCCCGTGATTGTTGCCCGCTGCGTGCCTGCCGCATGCCCTGCATAGCTTCACGACACGGATGCTTGTGCCGTCATCTTGCTCCTCGTCCTCAACCAGCTCGCGGTGCAAGTGGTACTCGACACCATTATGCCACGTTGAATTAAAGAGATCGCGCACCTGCACCTCGTACGTCTCGTATCTTTGGGCGTCACCCTCTGCCACCTCATCAAGATGCGGGTGCGGCGACGCTGCGCCTGAGGCCACTCGCATGAGGTTCACGATGCCGAGCTTGTCACGCCCCTCTTGCTGCGCCTTGGTTACATGAAAGGCCTCCGGAAGCGCCTCGACTGCGTATGAGCAGTACTCGTGTGTGTCAGCCCATCGAGCGCCGCACGCCGCACATGCGCTCAGCGGAATCTCGGCGCCTAGTTGTGCCTCGAACTTGTCTTGCATCTCCTGCATTTGTGCCGGTGTCACCTTCACATATGTCTCGACGTCAGCGGCCACCTGCCGTGCAAATTTATCCCAGACCGCCGGTGGTGCGTTGTCTGGCGGTGGGTGCTCGGCGGTCCAGGTGAGCACGTTGGCCTCATGCAGAAGGTGGAGAGCCGCATCCACGCTGCGCTCCGGATCGTCCGCGTCCTTTGCCTCCGCATCCATCTCGATAGACTCATATGCTTGTCGTTGGTCAAACTGTAGTTGCAGCAATGTTGCCACCTCCTGCTCGTTGGCCATGAAGGTCTCCCGTTCCTTGTGCACCTTTTGCAACCGGCGCGCACGATCGCGCGCTGCTTGGTTTTCCAAGCGCTCCGGTGTCTTGGCACGAGCACGATCGTGCTTTGCCAGGTTGTCCAAGCGAGTTTGTGAGCCCTTGCGTCGGGTATCCCTTTCTTGCTGCTTGACACGCCTCTCCTTCTCGCACAACTTTGCTGCGTACTGTGCCACCGGCCGCGACAACAGATTAAGGCTTGCCCGCTCCACCGGCTGCTGCGTGAGCCGATCAAAGGCATAGGTTGCACCCCTCTCCTCGTCTAGGTCCGTGTTCTTGAGTGGCATGGCCCACATTGAGTGCTCCGACATCTGATAGAAGAGGTAGTACGTTTGACCCTCTTTCACAAGCAGCTGGATGCGCTCAAACGCAGCCATGCTTTGTGGCACCCGTTGGTAGCCCACAGGCGCCACCTCCGGTGCCTCTGGCAGCCATACTTGGCCAGCCGCATGGCGTGCATTGGTTTGGTCACATGGCACCCACTCCAACTCGTGTAGCTCCAATGGGCCTGCCACCTTGCCTTTGCCAGTGCCTCTTGTCACCTCCACGTGGTACGTCCGTGTAGCGATGTCAACTGCAAGCAATAGCAAAAGCCAAAAATTTGAAGTCGCGCCAGATGAGACGTGAAGGGCTCGGAACTAGGTTCCTAGTCAACTAAGAAGATGAAGTGAAGAGGGTGCAAATATGATGTCCTTGGCATCACCCGCATGTGCGCTGGCTAGTGGCTTACCATCAATAACTCGCAGCACTGCCTTTGGCGGGATTTCTGGCCATTGGATGAGCTTGTTGACCATCTTGATGATGGAGCCGACCGGCGGTAGCCGTACCACGTCAAAGGCCGCTTCCGGCAATGGCTGGCCCGCAATTTTCTCCTCCATGCTCAGGCAGGAACAAAGGACCAGATACCTTGCGAGACATAAGAGTATCACACTACTAAACACATAGGAAGCCTTGAAGCGAGACATCACATTTCACAGGTAGGAACTAGGAACCTAGGTTCCTCTAAGAGACAAGCTGGTGGCAGGAAGGCGCCAGCTAGACAGTAGACACAAGCTACTAAGACTAAGCCACGAACCAGCCAGACACAAGCTACACTACTAGACTAGGGAGAAGCAGCTGGTCACCTGACGATTAGGAGCATAAACGCGAGCCTGTGCAGACAGGGCGGGGCAGAAGTGAGAGGCTTGCAAGCGGTTTGTGTGCAGGCTGGTGAGCAGCTGGTAAGCGGCTGGCAAGCAATTGGCAAGCTGGCGGGCAACGCTTGGCACGGCGAAATAATGGGTAGGACTAGGTTCCTATATTCTAAGCACAGGTGCACAGCTAGGAACCTAGACACAACACCACAAGCACAACTAAAGCACAACCCACAGCTTCAGCTAGCTCTAGACCTGTCTCTTATACACATCTGACGCTGCCGACGACTCCTTACG
>OJFB01000419.1_pt1 | contig 11180 bp, 10 predicted proteins | sample 1593811 | NCBI WGS metagenome assembly OJFB01 (sample SAMN05416736, study PRJEB24817) | seawater metagenome | isolation source: Sea water | place: Canada:Atlantic | collected 2013-07
CGTAAGGAGTCGTCGGCAGCGTCAGATGTGTATAAGAGACAGGAGCAAACCATTTCATTTTAAAGAATTTACCATTCATCAAGAAAACACAGCTATGAAAGTTGGAACAGATGGTGTGCTCTTAGGCGCATGGTGTTCTATAGACTTGTTTCCAGACACTATTTTAGATGTTGGATCTGGTACTGGTTTACTTTCTTTACAATTGGCTCAAAGAAGTGATGCCATGACTATAGATGCTGTTGAGATTGATGCCGCTGCCTATGAACAGACTGTTGGGAATTTTGAGCAATCAGATTGGGCAGATCGCTTGTTTTGCTACCATAGTTCTTTTCAAGATTTTTCAGAAGAAATGAATGAAGATACAGAAGAATACGATCTTATTATTTCTAATCCGCCTTTTTATACCGATGCATTTGAGACTAAAGATAGTTCAAGAAATACCGCAAGATTTACCACTGCCTTGCCTTTTGAAGGTTTATTGGTTGGCGTTTCAAAATTACTATCAAATACGGGTGTTTTTACAACAATCATTCCTTTTAAAGAAACAGCAGCCTTTGTAAAGTTGGCAGCAAAAAACAACTTGTTTTTACACCGCGTTTGTAGCGTTAGAGGAACTAATAATTCTGAAATTAAGCGAAGTCTACTAGAATTCTCTGTTCATAAAAAAGAACTTGTAGAAACATCTTTAACAATAGAAATTAGCCGTCATGTATATACCCAAGAATATATTAATTTAACTAAGGATTTTTATCTGAAAATGTAACTTTTTTAAGTTGTTTTTATAGAGATATTACTCCATTAAATTTAGGGCTTACAAAAACATTTAATGTACTTCTCTTAGCCAATAACATTTTCTGGATTGTATCCTAAATAAGGAACTTTTTTTTCAGTAAATTTAATACCGTACTGTTCTAATTCTTTTAAAATAGGAGCATAGACCTCTTTAGAGATTGGTAATTGAACCCCCGGAGTTGTAATTTCTTTATTCAGTATTTTTAAGGTAGCAATTGCTACTGGTAGACCAACTGTTTTAGCCATTGCTGTAAACGTTTGATTTTCTCCTTTTACAACTAAGCTACTTTCTATCTGATGCTTTTTGCCATTGAGTTCATACCCAAATTTATGATGCATTATAATCATATCTTTTTCATCTTCCTCTAAAGTCCAAGAATCTAACAATATTTTTTGCAGCATCTGTGCAGGCGTTGCATTTGTTAGGCCTATTTTTTTAGTTGCACTAAAAATATCTAATTCTATTAATTTATCCCAAACAATATCATCTTGGTCAATTTTTAAATAGGAGCGTAATTTTAATTCAACAGAATCATTAGGAGAGTAGGCTAGAAATAAATTCACAAAATCTCTATAGGTCATGTTTTCAGAGCCTTCAATAGTATAACTATCATCTGTCATTCCCAATTGAATAAAAATATTCCAAGCTCTAGAAAACCCTACCTTTCTGATGGTTCCTCGGTACATGGTGCGAATATCTTTTAAGCCGTAAATACCTCTATATTTTAGAGAATCTCTATTGGCATAGGCTTCAAATTTACCGTTGCCATTTAAGGTTAAGAATTCTGTTCTTCTAAATAATTTATGATACGGAATGTATTTGTAAGTAGCCTCTTGTATAAACATGGCAGCACCACCTTGTCCTGCTAAGACTACATTTCTTGGGTTCCATGTGAACTTATAATTCCATAAGTTATTATCACTTTCTGGAGCAACCAAACCTCCTGTGAAAGATTCAAAAAGTATTATTTTTGCACCAAGGTTGCTAATTCTATCAATTACTTCCATTGCACTCATATGATCAATACCTGGATCTACACCAATCTCGTTCATAAACACAAGTCCTTTTTTTACTGCTTCATCGTTTAGCTCTTTCATCTCTGGAGAAATATAAGAAGCTGTAACCATGTGTTTTTTAAAATGAAGACAATCTTTAGCTACCTCAACATGAAACCTAGCCGGTAGCATAGAAACAACAATATCAGCTTTTTCAATTTCATCTCTTCGTTGTTCATCGTTAAATACATCAAACTGTAATGCTGTTGAGTTTTCATGGTTTCTGGCACTGCTTTGCGCATTTTCTAGAGAAACATCTGCAATAGTAATATGTAATTTTTCGGCTGTAGATTTTTTTTGAAGGTAGTCTGTGAGGTACGAACAAGATTTTCCAGCTCCAATAACTAAAATGTTTCTCATTATAGAATTATGTTTATTTTTGATTTATTATTCTTGATTATCCAACGAAAATAAAAAAAAAGAGTTGGACTTAACTTCTTTTCACAATTAGATATGAACAAAAATTTAGCAATTACATGCTTCTTAGGACTAATAGTCATTATACTAGGGGCTTTCACAACTCACAGTTTGCGAGAAGTTTTAAGCATTCAAGAAATGACCAGTTTAGAAACGGGCATCCGATATCAAATATATCATGTCATTGTTTTGTTATTTGTAAATAGTTACGCAGCGTTTTCATACCGATTAAAAAATACCATTAGCTATTTATTTTTCTTAGGAATTATCTTCTTTTCAGGATCTATTTATGCCATTTATATTGCTGGAATCTCTGTAAAAAGTATCTGGTTTGTAACCCCTTTTGGAGGTCTCTTATTAATTATAGGATGGTTCCTTATGTTACTTTTTTTTATTAAGAGAGTAATGAACAAAAAAAAGTAAATAAAAAAATAGCTGAATCTGCCTTGTCTAAAAAATATCCTTAATTTTGCATAAGTTATATCAACATAAAAATTATTGAATATGATAGATACAAATACGAAATCGATTTCGTTAAATAGTCTAGGAATTAAAAGTTCAACAATCCATTATCAACTAACCTCTAATGAATTACATTCAATAACACTTCAAAAAAAACAAGGAAAAGAATCTTCTTTAGGAGCTATTGCCATTAATACTGGAGAATTTACAGGACGATCCCCCATGGACCGTTTTATTGTGAAAGATAGCGTTACCGCAGATGAAGTTTGGTGGGGAGACATTAACATTCCTTTTAGTACTGAGAATTTTGATTCTCTATATACTAAGGTAGTTTCATATTTGTCTGAAAAAGAGATTTTTGTAAGAGATAGTTATGCCTGTGCAGATTCAAATTATAAATTAACGATTCGTGTTGTAAACGAATATCCATGGAGCAATATGTTTGCCTATAATATGTTCTTACGTCCAACAGCAGAAGAATTGGTTCATTTTTCTCCAGAATGGACTGTTATTAATGCCCCTGGCTTTATGGCCGATGCAGCCATAGATGGCACTAGACAACATAATTTTGCTATTTTAAATTTCACCAAAAAAATTGCTTTAATTGGTGGAACAGGTTATACCGGTGAGATTAAAAAAGGAATTTTTTCTGCCTTAAATTTTATTCTGCCAGTATTTAAAAACACACTTCCAATGCATTGCTCTGCAAATGTTGGTAAAGACGGAGATACTGCTATTTTCTTTGGCTTGTCTGGAACAGGAAAAACAACTTTGTCTGCAGATCCAAACAGAAAATTAATTGGTGATGATGAGCACGGATGGACCAACGAAAACACTGTCTTTAATTTTGAGGGTGGTTGCTATGCCAAAGCCATCGATTTATCTAAAGAGAAAGAACCAGAAATTTATCAAGCCATTAAAAAGGGAGCAATTTTAGAAAATATTGTGATGGATGAGCAGGGAGTCATCGATTTTTCAGATATTTCCATCACACCAAATACACGAGTTAGTTACCCCATAGAACATATAGAAAATATTCAACAACCTTCTACGGGTGAAAACCCAAAGAACATCTTTTTTCTAACAGCTGATGCTTTTGGGGTATTGCCTCCAATTTCTAAACTAACTCCTAGTCAGGCAGCTTACCATTTTATATCTGGATATACAGCAAAAGTAGCAGGAACAGAAGCAGGTGTTACAGAACCAGTACCTAGTTTTTCTGCATGTTTTGGAGCGCCTTTTATGCCGCTTCATCCTACCCGTTATGCAGAAATGTTGAGTAAGAAAATGAAAGAAGCAGGAGTAAACGTATGGTTGGTAAACACCGGTTGGTCTGGTGGCCAATATGGCGTTGGAAAAAGAATAGCGCTTCAATATACCAGAGCAATGATTACAGCCGTTTTAAACGGAGAGTTAGGCAATTACACCTACGAAGACTTCCATATACATTCTGTATTTGGAGTAGCGCAACCTAGAAGCTGCCCAGGAGTTCCCTCATCCGTTTTAAGTCCTAGAACTACTTGGGGTAATGATGAAGCCTACTACAATACAGCTTTTAAGCTTTCCACTGCTTTTAGAAAAAACTTTCAGCAATTTGAAGAATTTGCAAATGAAGAAATAAGAAGAGGTGGCCCACAGCGCTATGCTTTTTAGGAAACAATAGTACCTACTATAAAAGCATCTGAAAAGGATGCTTTTTTTTTGAATTCTTTTGACTACTTTTAAATTATAAATAATGTTAATTATGAGAAATTATTTTATCGTGTTTTATCTTTTATTATTTTTAAACTGTTCTAAGACAGAAAACACTTCCATAGAGAATATAATAAATATAGTTCAGTTACCGACACTAAATTTAGAGCAAGCACAACGATTAGTTGATTTACCCATGGATTGTGTAGATATAGAATTTCCAAATAAATTGGGGCAGACTATTGGTGGAATAGAAGATTTACAATCACCCAAAGAGTTGCATCCTGCATTTTATGGCTGTTTTGATTGGCATTCTTCTGTTCACGGACATTGGAGTTTAATCTCCTTACTAAAACAATTTCCAACATTAAAAAATTCTTCTGAGATAAAAAACAAACTATTGGAGCACATGTCTGAAGAAAATATTCTAAAAGAAGTTGATTATTTCCTTGGAAAGCATAATAAAAGTTATGAGCGAACCTATGGTTGGGCTTGGATCTTAAAATTAGCAGAAGAGCTTAATACTTGGGATGATGAAACCGCACGAGAATTAGAAAAAAACCTCCAACCACTTACTGATTTAATGGTACAAAAGTACCTAGATTTTATTCCTAACTTAAATTATCCAGTTAGAGCTGGTGAGCATCCAAATACTGCATTTGGTTTAACCTTTGCTTGGGATTATGCTTTAACCTTAGGAAATAAATCTATGATGGAAATGATAGAATACAGCGCAAAAAAGTTTTATTTAAATGATACAAATTGTCCAATATCTTGGGAGCCCAGTGGCTATGATTTTCTATCTCCTTGTTTACAAGAAGCAGCAATTATGAAGCGGGTATTGCCAACTGAAGCGTTTATAAGTTGGTTTGGTAATTTTCTACCTCAGCTTAAAGATACAAACTACCAGCTAGCCGTTGGAGAGGTTTCAGATAGAACTGATGGAAAATTGGTGCATTTAGATGGTGTAAATTTTTCTAGAGCATGGGCTTTGTTTGATATTATAAAAGATTTACCAGCCTACAACCATTTAAAAAAGATTGCCTACGAGCACATCAACTATTCATTACCCAATGTTGTTGGAGGCACTTATGAAGGTGGTCATTGGTTAGGGAGTTTTGCTATTTATGCATTAAATTCTGCAACAGATGACTAAAAATTGGTTTAAAAACACAGGTCCGGGAACCCTTGTAGCCGCTGCGTTTATTGGGCCAGGGACTGTAACTCTGTGTACCTTGGCAGGGGTTAATTATGGCTTTCATTTACTATGGGCCATGCTGTTGTCTATACTAGCAACTGTTGTGTTGCAAGAAATGGCAGCACGTTTAGGAATTATATCTCAAAAAGGACTGTCTGAAGTTATTAAGTCTGAAATAAAACATCCAATTATCAACAAATTAATGATGTTACTTATTTTATCAGCAATAGTTGTTGGAAATGCCTCGTATGAAGCCGGAAATATTAGTGGTGGAATTTTAGGCTTAGAAACTATTGTAGGAGAAATAAGAGTAAACTTAGGGTCCTATTCTTTAAATATCTTAAGTCTTGTTGTTGGGATTATCGCTTTTACATTGTTATATATCGGTAATTATAAATTTTTAGAAAGAGTATTGGTTTCTTTGGTCTTACTTATGAGTGTGTCATTTTTAATTACTGCTTTTTTGACCAAGCCAGATATTATGAGCATTTTTAAAGGAGCATTAATTCCTTCTGTGCCGGAAGGAAGTTTATTAACCATCATAGGTTTGATAGGCACAACGGTAGTTCCTTATAATTTATTTTTACATGCTTCATTGGTTAAAGAAAAGTGGAGCGATCAAAAAGATTTAAAAGCCGTAAGAAAAGACACTATTATTTCTATTGTTTTAGGTGGCTTAGTTTCTATGGCAATTATTATTTCAGCCTCTTCTATAGGTTTAGGAGAAATTTCTAATGCTTCAGATTTAGCTAAAAGTTTGGCACCTCTCTATGGAGATTTTGCAAGTTACTTTTTAGGAATAGGATTGTTTGCTGCAGGAATTACTTCGGCAATTACAGCTCCTTTAGCAGCTGCCTATGTAGCGAAAGGATGTTTTGGATGGAAGACAGGATTAAAATCGAAACAATTTAGAGCTGTTTGGATTTTTATTTTACTATTGGGTGTTGTATTTTCTTCTTTGGGTATTAAACCCATAGAGATTATTAAATTTGCACAAGTAGCCAATGGTATCTTGCTGCCAGTTATAGCAGGAGTATTACTTTGGGTGGTAAATAAAAAAGCAGTCTTAGGAAATTATGTAAATTCTAAATTTCAAAATAGTTTGGGTATTATTATTTTAATAACCACTATTTTATTGGGCTTACGAGGTTTAGATAAGGTTTTTGGTTTTCATATATTTTAATGATAGATCTTAATTGTGATGTAGGTGAGGGTTTAGAGAATGAGCATTTAATAATGCCGCTTATTTCTTCTTGCAATATTTCTTGCGGAGCACATGCTGGTTCCATAGAGAGTATAGACAAGGTTCTTCAACTAGCCATTAAACATAAGGTAACCATAGGAGCGCATCCATCATTTCCAGACAGAGAAAGTTTTGGAAGAAAAGTGTTAGATATTTCTAACACCGCTCTCCAAAAAAGTCTAGAAGAACAGCTCATTCTTTTTAAAGAAAGAGCCGCTTTACAAAACGCAGTTATTCATCATGTAAAGCCCCATGGGGCTTTGTATAATTTAATTGCTTTAGATCGTGAAAAAGCAGCGGTAGTTGTTGCTGCCATTCAACAAGTTTTTGAGGGGGTAAAGCTCTATGTTCCTTATCTATCTAAAATAGAAGAAGTAGCTGAAGAAAACGGTATAGAGGTGGTATATGAGGCCTTTGCAGATAGAGCTTATAATGATAATTTAACTTTGGTGTCTAGGGCATTACCTTTTGCACTTATTACAGACAAACACAAGGTGCTAAAACAGGTTCAGCAACTAGTTGAAGAACAGTTGGTAACCACGGTTCAATGCCATAAAAAGATGCTAAAAGCAGCTACTTTTTGTGTGCACGGAGATACTAAAAATGTGATTGAAATTTTAGAATATTTACACCAAAAATTAGCAATTAGCTAGCTTATAATGGGCTAATTTTTTAGTGTTTTGTATGAGGTAGAAAGATCAAATAAGTTTTAAAATTAAATTAAATATCCATAGATATGATTAAAAAAACAGCCATTATTTTTATAGGATTGTTTAGTTGTTATCAAGCTTACAGTCAAAAACCAAGAGCTAGAGATTTAGGTATTCCTTTTGTTGGAACCCCAGGAGCATTTAATGCCATTACAGATGTACAAGGAGTAGAAATAGGTTATAGTACTATAATTACTGGAAAGGGAGAAAATACCGTGGGTAATGGCCCCGTAAGAACAGGAGTTACTGCCATCTTCCCAAGAGGGAAAGCAAAAAAGTTTAGTCCGGTGTATGCCAATTGGTATAGCCTTAACGGTAATGGAGAAATGACTGGTACCACCTGGGTTACAGAATCTGGTTTTTTAGAAACCCCTATTATGATTACAAATACCAACAGTGTTGGTGTAGTTAGAGATGCTGTTTTAAAATGGTATGTAGATACAGACTGGTATAGCGGAGAAGATTGGTGGTATACCTATCCTGTAGTGGCCGAAACTTACGACGGTTTTTTAAATGATATTTACGGCTTTCATGTAAAAGAAAAACATGTTTTAGAAGCCATAGAAAACTCCTCTAGCGGACAAATTGCCGAAGGAAATATTGGTGGAGGAACCGGTATGATGTGTTTGGGTTTTAAAGGAGGTACCGGAACTTCTTCTAGGGTTCTAAAAATTAAGGATAGCAGCTATACCGTTGGTGCAATTGTTCAATCTAATTTTGGTGCCAAAAGAAACTTATCTATTGCAGGAGTTCCTGTAGGTGTTGAGTTAAAAGACACTTTAAATAGCGTGTTTAATGGCCCTCCAAAATCTAGACGCCAAGAAGGAGATGGGTCTATTATTGTTATTATAGCAACAGATGTGCCCCTATTACCACACCAATTAAAAAGAATAGCACAAAGAATTCCTCTTGGAATTGGTATTGTGGGCGGACGAGGAAGTAACGGTTCTGGAGACATTTTTTTAGCCTTTTCTACGGCCAATGAAGGTGCTTTTAATAGAGATGATATAGCGTCTATAACTTCTATGCCAAATGATTTGCTGATGCCTGTTTTTGAAGCTACAGTTCAGGTAGTAGAAGAAGCTATTATTAATGCTATGATAGCCGCAGAAACTATGGAAGGAATTAATGGAAATACTTCCTATGCAATACCACACGATGTTTTGGTAGAGACGCTTCAGAAATACAACAGAATTAAAAAATAAAACTACTATTGAGCGCATTTCATCTCACATACAAACCTTTTGGTAACTCGGCTATTTTAATAGAATGGCCTGCTAAGATAGCAGAAGATATCATTGGAGATATTGTTATTTTTGAGAAGAAGATTATAAAAAATAGTAACGTGGTAGATACGGTTGTTGCCTACCATTCTTTGCTTATAAAATATACAGCACCTGTTGCAAATTACACCAGTATTACCCTAGAGCTTCAAGAGCTTTATAACACCCAAAGCTCACAAAAAAAAGAAGTACAGCAACTATGGCAAATTCCTGTTTGTTACCACCCATCTTTTGGGCTAGATTTAGAAGAAATGGCGGCTAAAAAGCACTGTACTGTAGAAGATATTATTGCCCTACATACAGGGGTAAGTTACCTCATTTACTTTATTGGCTTTTTACCAGGTTTTCTGTATTTGGGCGGTCTTCATGCTACCTTACACACGCCAAGAATAGCTACTCCAAGAATTAGAGTAGCCAAGGGCTCTGTTGGTATTGGAGGAGCACAAACAGGCGTATATCCTCAAAATAGTTCTGGCGGTTGGAATATTATTGGAAAATCTCCAGTTAATTTTTTTAATACAAACAATACAGCGCCAATCTTTGCCAAGCCAGGAGATCGCATACAGTTTATACCCATAACACTGGCTGCTTTTTATGTGGTAGAAAAAGAAGTTGCTAACGGAACCTACACACTTAAAAGTAGTTTGTTATGATAGAAGTACTACATCCCGGAATGTATTCTTCTGTGCAAGATAAGGGGCGTTTTGGTGTTGCAAAACAAGGCATTCCACAAGCGGGTTATTTAGATTCACATGCAGCAACCCTGGCAAATATTCTTTTAAAAAATAACGAGAACGATGCTCTTATAGAAATTACTTTTGGGCAAGGAAGATTTAAATTTAAAACAGCTACCTATATTTGTATAACTGGGGCTAATTTCTCGCCAAAATTAAACGGGCAAGCTATACAGGTGCATCAGGTGTATTATGTAGCCCCAGATGACGTCTTGTCTTTTGGTAAAAGGAGCTATGGCGCAAGAACCTATCTAGCAGTGCAGAGAGGTGTACAATCTCAAATAGTGTTGGGTAGCAGAAGTTTTTCTCCTGGAATCACATCACAAACACTCACAAAAGGTGCTCTTTTACCCATACTTCCTATACAAGAAGAAGAGGTAATAAATGGTTTTTCTAAAGTTCGAGTTTCTAAAACTCATTTTACAACAAGGTATTTGCCCTGTTTTAAAGGACCAGAGTATGCGAAACTCAACAAAGTACAGCAAGAACAATTGGTAAATCCTTTTACTATTTCTGAAGACAATAATAGAGTAGGGTACCGAATGCAAGAAACTCTAAAAAACAAGTTGTCTTCTATTCTTACTTCTGCAGTATTGCCAGGTACGGTACAATTAACTCCGTCTGGGAAATGTATCGTCTTGATGCAAGATTGCCAAGTAACAGGTGGCTATCCTAGAATTTTACAATTGTCTGAAATTGCCGTATCTAGGATCAGTCAAAAGATAGCAGGAGACAAGGTACAGTTTGTATTGGAAGAGTAGCTGCTCTTATAGCAACTACAAGAATTTATTTAACTTGGTATTTACAAATTCTTTTGGTGTAATTCCCTCGTGTTTTTTAAACAATCTGATAAAATAGTTGGGACTAGAAAAACCGGAAGCATAGGCAGTTTCTTTGACAGATAACTTATCGTTTAATAACAATTTTTTTGCTATCTTAAGTCGTTCGTTAATAATTAGCTGGTAAGGTGATATACCTAATTGATTTACAAAAGCTCTATAAAAAGTAGATTTACTCATACAAGAGACTTTTAATAAATCTTCTATACTTATATTATTGTAGATGTTTTGATGAATAAAATTAATGATGGCTGCAAAAGGAGTGGTGTTGGTGTTTTCTAGAGCATCTGCGTTTAGAATCTTAAGATGTTTCATTTTTAACACACATAGCACCAATTCTTTTAAAAGTATTTTTACGTGTATTTCCTTAAAAGGGTCATTAGAAGCAGCAATGGCTGTAACTTTTTGCTGAATACTCACTAGTTCTTCATTATTGTAAAGAAATACAGCACTATCTGATAAATCTATATTTTTACTTAAAGGACCTTTGTATAGGACTTCATTAAACTCGTTTAGTTGTATTTTTACCAAAGTATCGTCTAAGGTAAGTGCGGTACATTGCGTAGGATTTTTAAAAGAAGATTCAACAAAATCTATTTTTAATTCTTTTTTAGCAGGGGCAATAATGGTATTTCCAGGCACATATTCTCTAGAAATTAAGTCTTTAAAACGCACTTTTTTTGTTCCTCTAAGCATAGAAGTAATAGCTGTCTCTTATACACATCTCCGAGCCCACGAGACTCCTGAGCATCTC
>OJFB01000421.1_pt1 | contig 11173 bp, 8 predicted proteins | sample 1593811 | NCBI WGS metagenome assembly OJFB01 (sample SAMN05416736, study PRJEB24817) | seawater metagenome | isolation source: Sea water | place: Canada:Atlantic | collected 2013-07
CGAGATGCTCAGGAGTCTCGTGGGCTCGGAGATGTGTATAAGAGACAGCCCCACACTATACATTATCAAAATTATTACTTTTTAACAAAGCCGTAAATGATACATTATTTTTTAAATCTAATTTTAAGGGAGGTGACTCAGAGAAAGAGAAATTTAATTTAGATTTTTATTACACCATAAATAAAGACAAAAAATCTGTTCTTGGTATTGAAAAATCAACATTTAATTATATGGATAATATTTGGAATTTAAATCCTGAAAACAATCCTAACAATAAACTTACTTTTAATCTCAAGTCTAATGAATATGTTTTTTCACCCTTCACATTAAAATCTAAAGAGCAGGAAATTAATTTTAAAGGAATTTTAAGAGACTCTATCTACAAAGAAATTGATGTTGATTTTACAAATGTGTATTTAAAAAGTTTTTTACCAGAAATTGATAGTTTAAAGTTACGAGGACAATTAGATGGTACTATAAATATTTCTCAAATAGATGGGATTTATGGCCCTAAAGGGAATTTGTCAGTTAAAAATTTTAAAATTAATAATTTCTATCAAGGTGACTTAAAATTAAATATTGAAGGTGAAAGTTCTTATAAAAAATATGATGTTAATTTTTCTTTAGATAGGGAAAAAGTAAAAAGTATCTCTGCATTAGGTTCTTTAGATTTTACAGAAACAAGACCTAAAATTGATGTAACTGTTAATTTAGAAGAATTTCAACTAGACGCTTTTAGTCCTCTAGGGGAGAATGTTTTATCTAAAATAAGAGGTGTTACTTCTGGTAATTTTACCTTAAAAGGTTTTTTAAGGAATCCGGATATGGATGGTGATTTGGTTTTAGAAAATGCAGGATTACAATTTCCATACTTAAATACAGATTATGATTTTGATGGTAATGCAAGTATTGGTTTGAATGGGCAATCTTTTGAGTTTAAGAATATAAATTTAATTGATACTAAGCATCAAACTACTGGATTTTTAGAGGGTACAATAACACACCAAAATTTTGATTTATGGTCATTAGATATAGATGTAGATACACCCAATTTATTAATTTTAGATACTGAAAATTCTGAAGAAGCATTGTATTATGGCACTGGGTTTATAAAAGGAAACGCAAGTATAACAGGTCTTACAAATAATTTAACTATTGATGTAAATGCGAAAACAATGCCTAACACCAACTTTGTAATTCCTTTGAAAGATATTGCTTCTATAGATACTTACCGATTAATACATTTTAAATCTGAAAAAACATTAGAAGAATTACAAGAGAAACTTGCCATTGATGCCATTGAAGGGGTTTCTCTAAATATTGATTTAGAGGTTACCAAAGATGCAAAGGCACAGATTGTTATCGATGAAGTAAATGGTAGTGAACTTAGTGGTCGTGGTTTGGGAGATCTAAAAATAGAAATTAACACCAATGGTAAATTTGCTATGTTTGGAGATTATACAATAGATAATGGTGTTTACAACTTTAAATATGGAGGAATAATTAATAAGCCTTTTGTAATTTTAAAAGGAGGAACCATCTCTTGGAGTGGAAATCCATATGAAGCAAACTTAAATGTTACAGCGGTTTACACAACTAATGCAAACCCTGCAGTTTTACTAGAAAATTTTAATACAAACAGAAAAATACCTGTAGATTTGATTACTAATATTTCAGGAAGCCTATTTAATTCAAAACAAGATTTTGATATTGAAATTCAGAACTCAAACTCAACAATTGCCTCAGAATTAGATTTTGTATTAAACGACAACGATGTGAATTCAAAAATGCGTCAGTTTTTAACCTTATTGGCAGCTGGAACTTTTGCAAATCCAAATGGTGGAAACATTAATGGAACTGAGTTATTAACTGGAACTACATCCAATGCGGTAGGTTCTATTCTCTCAGATATCATTAGTAGTAATAAAGTTAGATTAGATTTAGGTTATTCCTCTGGAGGTGTTCAAAACCCTCAAGACGACCTAATTAATGATGATCAATTTGATGTTTCAGTAACAACTCAAATAAGTAAAAATGTTATTGTAAACGGTAAAGTAGGTGTGCCAGTTAGTGCTCAAACACAATCAAGTGTCGTGGGTGAAGTAAAAGTTGAGGTTTTGTTGAATGATACTGGGAATTTCAGAAGTGTTATTTTTAACAGACAAAATGAAATTCAGTATTCTTCCCAAGAGGAGGGCTATACCCAAGGAATAGGTCTTTCTTATCAGGTGAACTTTAACTCTTTATCAGATTTATTAAAAAAGATTGGTTTAAAAAAGAAGAGAAAGGGAAACAAAAAAGTGATTCAAACGAAAGACTCCATTAATTCGTCTTATCAAAGACTTTTAAACTTCAAGGGAAATAATTAATTAAAATAATTTCGCTTAATTTAGTAAGCTATTTATAACTTAAAAAACATAATATTTATTGCTGTTTTTGCGATAAACTAATCGAAATCGTTTTCGTTTTTTTATTACTCTAAGTAACTATTAATAAGTATTTTTACATTGAAATTATGAAAAAAATCAACAAATTAGCTGTTATGACATCTGGGGGAGATTCTCCTGGAATGAATGCTGCAATTCGATCAGTAGTAAGGACTTGTGCCTACTATAAAATAGAATGTATTGGGATTTATAGAGGGTATCAAGGGATGATTGAAGGAGATTTTACTTCACTTACAGCACGGAGTGTTAATAATATCATTAATAAGGGAGGTACAATTTTAAAATCTGCCAGATCTGAAGAGTTTAGGACTTCTGAAGGAAGAAAAAAAGCCCATAAAAATTTAATTAAACAAAATATTGATGGGCTTGTTGTTATAGGTGGAGATGGATCTTTCACTGGTGGAGTTATCTTTAATAAAGAATATAATTTTCCTGTGATAGGAATACCAGGAACTATTGATAACGATATTTTTGGAACTTCACATACCTTAGGTTACGATACAGCATTAAATACTGCAGTTGAGGCTATTGATAAAATTAGAGATACTGCCTCTTCACACAATAGATTGTTTTTTGTGGAAGTAATGGGTAGAGATGCTGGGTTTATAGCTTTAAATGCAGGAGTTGGTGCCGGTGCAGAGGAAATATTAATTCCAGAAGAAAATCTTGGTTTAGATAGATTGTTAGAATCTTTAATTAAAAGTAGAAAGTCTGGAAAATCATCAAGTATTGTTGTTGTAGCTGAAGGAGATAAGTCAGGGAGAAACGTTTTTGAATTGGCTAAGTATGTTGAAGATAATATGCCAGAATATGATGTAAGAGTTTCTGTTTTAGGTCACATGCAAAGAGGAGGTTCCCCTTCATGTTTTGATAGGGTTTTGGCAAGTAGACTTGGTGTAAAAGCAGTAGAAGTATTGATAGATAATAAAACCAATCTTATGGTTGGTCTCAAAGATAATAAAGTTATAACAACAGATTTAGAAGAAGCAATAACTGGAGGTCATTCTATAAATAATGAACTCCTAAGGGTATCTGACATCATGTCAACATAATTACAAACAATTAAATAAAAAAAATGATTAAAATAGGAATTAACGGTTTTGGTAGAATAGGAAGATTAGCATTTAGATCAGCAATCAAAAGATCTAATATTCAAATTGTAGGAATTAATGATTTACTTGATGTAGAATATCTTGCATACATGCTAAAATACGATTCTGTTCACGGACAGTTTGATGGAGATGTAGAAGTAAAAGACGGTAAGTTACTAGTTAATGGGAATTTAATTAGAATTACTGCTGAAAGAGATCCAGCGAATTTAAAATGGGATGAGGTAGGAGCTGAATATGTAATTGAGTCTACTGGTTTCTTTTTAACTGAGGATACCGCCGGTAAACACCTAGAAGCTGGTGCTAAAAAAGTAGTATTATCTGCGCCATCAAAAGATCACACACCCATGTTTGTAATGGGAGTTAACAATACAGAATTAAAAGCTGATCAGAAGATTTTTTCTAATGCTTCGTGTACGACCAATTGTTTAGCTCCAATAACAAAAGTATTAAATGATAATTTTGGTATAGTTGAAGGTCTAATGACTACAGTTCATGCAGCTACTGCTACTCAAAAAACCGTAGATGGTCCTTCTGTGAAAGATTGGAGAGGTGGTCGTTCATCTATTCATAATATCATTCCATCATCTACAGGGGCAGCAAAAGCAGTAGGTAAAGTAATACCATCAATGGATGGGAAATTAACTGGAATGGCTTTTAGAGTCCCTACTATGGATGTTTCTGTTGTAGACTTAACTGTAAAATTAGAGAAACCAGCTTCTTATGAAGATATTTGTTTAGCAATGAAATCGGCTTCAGAAAGTGGTCCAATGAAAGGTGTTTTAGGATATACAGAAGACCTAGTTGTTTCGCAAGATTTTGTAGGAGAAACCAGAACCTCTGTATTCGATGCAGGAGCTGGAATTGCTTTAAATGATAATTTTGTAAAAGTTGTTTCTTGGTATGACAATGAAATAGGATATTCAACAAAAATTGTAGATTTAATTGAATATGCAGCTACTTTGTAAAAAGTAATAAATACAATAAATACCTGAAAGGCTGTCTTTAATTTAGACAGTCTTTTTTATTTAACGGCAATCATACTAATTTCTACATTTACATATTTGGGAAGGTTGGCAACCTCAACAGTTTCTCTTGCAGGAGCAGTATCCTCATCAAAATACTTTCCATAAATACTATTAATTTCAGAAAAATTGGCCATATCTGAAATGAAAATTGAGGTTTTAATTACATGTTCAAAAGTCATTTCAGCTGCAGCCAAGACAGCTTTCATATTCTCCATAACTAAAGTAGTTTCCTCTTCAATAGTTGTAATATTTAGCTTGCCAGTTGATGGATTAATTGCAATTTGCCCTGAGGTATACAAGGTGTTTCCTGATAAAATGGCCTGATTATATGGCCCAATTGGTGCTGGTGCTTTTGAGGTTTTAATTATTTTTTTCATAAATAAATTGTTTTAAAATAATACCCTTTCTGGTGGTTTATTTTGTTCGTATTTTAAGTCATTTAATATACCACTCTTAACCCCAATAAAGAAAACATAGGATTGGTTGTTTCCAAATGGAACCCAATTAAACGTCATTTTCCAGCTATCTAAATCTCTAGAGAAATTCATTCTAGTAAATGAAAATCCTCCACTTGCAATATCATATCCAGAGGAAAAACCAACTTTCCATTTTGGAGTTAATTCAAAATCTCCGCCAAACATTAATGAGTGTGATTGAATTCCAGCGTTACCTGTTCCAGTGTTAGTGTAAGCTGCAGAATAAGCAAAGTTTAAATTCCAAGGTATCGTAGATTTATATAGTTCTGTAATTTCATCTTCATTATTTTGACTACTTGAGGAGTTTGATGCAAGGCTATTGGCAGGATTTAAATTTTTTCCAAGAACATCAGGGGTTATTTGATTACCATTTCCAGAATTTTCATTTCCTTCTCCACTGAGGTCTCTACTTGAAAGACTGTAGTTAGCTGTTAGACTTGCTCTAGTTAATCTGAACAACCCTTTTACATACTTATTTATTCTCAGACCACCTTCGTTAACTTGATAAGGGTCCAAACTAGCATTTAAATTAACAGCTAACTTATCTTTTAATAGTCTTGTTCCTGCAGAAGCATTAACAGGAGACCAACGTAAACTATCTGCAGCAATATTATAGGATGAGCTAAAATTTAAATTATTTAGGATGGTTATTTTCCTGTCTTCTTCGTCACTATCAGGGTCTTCAGGAGCTAATTTTCCTTCAATAACATTATTTAATGTTATCCCTATAGAATTACTTAAACCTGTACCTGGTTTTCCATAGATACTTGTCCCATTATCAAATGGAGAATAGGTTTCAAACGCTGTTCCCTCTAAATTACTTTGAACAGTTTCGTTATATTTTTCTGCAAAATCAGGTCTATATGAAAATGAAACAGAGGGCCTTATGGTATGTCTTATGGCTTTTAAACGTCCTTTTTTAAAATTAAAGGTACCGTAAATATTAGTTGACAGACTTAAGCTAGAGCTGTACTCTCTAAAGTTACTAAAGCCATTTAGAGTATCAGATACAACAGTTCCAAAAGATCCATCTGTGTTTTGCACAGAAGGATCGTAGTCTTTATTAACTTTTTTAAAACTCCAAACCTCACGATAGTTGATACTTGGAGATAAGGTGAAATAATTTAGCAGGGTAATATTGGTACTTGCATCCGCTCTATGTTGAACTCCGGCATTTGCGGTTTCAAACATCTTGGCAGTAAAAAATTCGTCTTCTGATGTATTGATTCTATATTCTCCCTGCATATTGTAGGTTAATCCTATTTTTTGAAGCGGATTTTTTTTAATACCCCCTTTACCAGCAAATGGATAGATTCTACTCATAGATACTTGAAGAGAGGGAAGGGCCATAGTAACTGTTCCTGTATTTGTATTCTGAGAATGAGTAGCATTGGCACTCATATTAAATGGAGTACCAGTAAATGTTTTTTGATAGGAAATAGAGGAGCTAAACGTATTTGTTAAAAAGTTTGAATTATTAAATTCATTCAGTGATTGTCTAAAATATTGACTACTTCCTAAATTAACTGAAGCCCCAAAATTTGAATTTGGACTTGATTTTGGGTCTTGTCTATGGCTCCATCTAATATTAAAATTTGTTGCTTGAGAATAATCGTCAAATCCTCTGGTACTTCTAATTAATTTTTCAAAACTTAAATTGAAACCTCCAGAGAATTTATAACGGAGATAATATTGAGAACGCGCTCTAAACCCCCAACTACCATTAGAATAAACATCGCCTAATAATTCAAGATCTACATAGTCATTAACCGCAAAATAATATCCTCCATTTTGTATTCCAATTCCTCTATTGGAAGTAGTTGTTTGGATGGCTGGAAAAATAAATCCTGAACTTCTATTTTTTCCCATTGGGAAATAAGCAAAAGGAAGAAAAACAGGGGTAGGTACATCTGCAATAACAAGATTACTTAAACCTGCTACAATTTTTTTATTTGGAACTACTTTTGCTTTTTTTACACCAATATAGTAATCTGGATTATCTTTATCTGAAGTAGTAAATCTAATATTACGCATATAAATAGTAGAATCATTCACACGCTTTGCTTTTTCACCTAAAACATACATACCAGGCTCCTGTATGGTTTTAATACCATAAATAATAGCTTTTTTTGTTTTGAAGTTATATAGCATAGAATCTTGTTCTGATTCTTGCCCACCTTGTTTAAATACGGGTTTTTGGGTATATCCTATACTATCTTTTATTCCTTTGGCAAATAAGGTGTTTTTTATGTAATCTATAATAATGATTCCAGCTTTTAAATCAATATCAGTGTAAACTACATGTGCCTCATTGTAAAGAGTAACTGTTTTATCTTTTGCATTTTGTGTGGTATAATCTTTAGCAACATGTGTAATTAAGTCTGTAATAACTTCTTTAGGTTTTATGGTATCAAGTTGAATACTGTCTTGTTTTTTTAAAAGTAAAGTGTCATTTTTTATTATTTGTTTTTCTGATGATATTACTTTTTGAGAGCTACCATTTTTAACTATTGGAATTGGTTTTACCTCGGGCTTAATATCCTGAGATTTTATTTTTGTTAGAGAACAAAATAAGAGTAAAAATAAAAGTATGTAAGACAGATTTGATTGCAATATTTAATATGCTATTTTTGTATATGAGTAAAAATATGCTTCAATAACTGAAGCACCAAATTTGAAAAGCCAAAATTAGTTAAATTTTGAACAAAGAACTTATATACATCAGCAAATTTGATTCCATGAGATATTTGGTGTTCTTTTTTGTTTTATACTTTCTTTTTTCTAATCCATTTGAATCTATTTCTCAAAATGATAAATTTATAGTTGTTTTAGATGCTGGGCACGGAGGTAATGATCCTGGCAATATTGGAAATGGGTATCGAGAAAAAAATATAGCGTTAAAAGTTGTTAAAGAAATACAGCTAGAGTTAAAAAAAATAGAGGGTATAAAAGTTATTCTGACAAGGGATAAAGATATCTTAATTAATTTGTGGAAAAGAGGTGAAATTGCTAATAAAGCAAAAGCAAATTTATTTGTTTCTGTTCATTGTGATTCTCACACGTCTAATGCATACGGTGCAGGTACTTTTGTTTTAGGGCTTCATGCTAATAAAAGAAATTTTGAAGTAGCTAAGCGTGAAAATGCTGTAATTTCTCTTGAAAAAAATTTCAAAGAAAGATATGATGGTTTTGATCCTAATTCTCAAGAATCTGTTTTAGGATTAACTCTTTTACAAGAAGAGAATCTTGATAAAAGTTTTTCTTTGGCAGCAGACATTCAACAAAATTTTTCTCAGAATTTAAAAAGGAAGAATAGAGGTGTTAAACAAGCGGGCTTTGTGGTTTTACATCAAACCTATATGCCTAGTGTTTTAATTGAATTAGGATTTCTTACAAATAAAAATGAAGGAAAATTTTTAAATTCCAAAGCAGGTCAGCAGAAAATGGCTAAAGAAATAGCTAAGTCAATCACAAAATATTACCATCAATTAAAGGCGAATACAGTTGTTGTTGATCAATATGAAAATAGTGATGAATCAATAACAATCACTCCATCTTCTAGCGAAACTAAAATAGAAAAGGAAGTAATTTTTAAAATTCAAATTTCTTCTAGTAAAAATAAAATTAAAGTCAAATCATATAACTTTAGGGGTTTAAAAAATATTCAGAGAGTTAAGGTTGGGTCTTATTATAAATATTATTACGGAATCACATCTGATTATAAAGAAGTGAAAAATGCTTTATTAAAAGCAAAGAAAAAAGGATTTTCAGATGCCTATATTGCTGTCTTTGAGAATGGTGAAAAAACATCTCTCTCAAAGGTTTTGAAATAACTATTTTTACTGCTAACTAACAGAAAATAATAGTATTATTGTATACAATAATATTATTATTGTAAATAAAATTAAATAAAATGTCTAAAGAGTTAAAAACAGGTATTGCTGTAGTTCTAATTTTATGTTTGGGCTACTGGGGCTTTAATTTTCTTAAAGGTCAAAACTTATTAGAACCTACTTCAAGAGTTTTCTACATAGAATATGACAATATACAAGGATTAAACAAAGCAAGTACAGTTAGTATTAATGGTTTGCAGGTTGGAAAGGTGTCAGAAATTAATTTTAATACAGATAGTATCAAAAGAGGCAAATTAGTAGTAAAAATAGCTTTAGATAATGATTTTCAATTTTCAAAAAACAGTATTGCTAAGATTTACTCAACAAGTATTATTGGTGGCGAGTCTTTGGCAATTATTCCAAGTTATGTCGGAGATAAAGCTGTATCAGGAGATTATTTAAAAGGTGAGGTGGAATCAGATATATTTACCTCTGTAGGTGAAACATTAAATCCATTAAAAGCAAAAGTTGAACGGGTAATAATTGGAGCAGATTCATTATTAATAGCCTTAAATGATGTTTTAGATTTGAAATCTAGAGATAGCTTTAAGAAAACTATTCTTGGAGCAGAAACTACTGTGAGTTCTTTAAATGAGACTTTGAGTTCATTTAATACTATGATAGATTCTACGAAATTAGATATAGGCGTAGCTCTGGAGAACACTAAGAAAATTACAGCGAATTTTGTGAAAGTTTCTGATACTTTGTCTAAAGTAAATTTTGGACAGACCGTAAAAACTCTTCAAACAACTCTTGAGAATATTAATGGATTACTTTCTGGTATAGAGAAAGGAAAAGGGTCATTAGGTAAATTAGCTACAGATGATACCATGTATAATAATTTATCTGAGGCTTCAGAAGAGTTGGCAGCTTTACTAAAAGAAATGAAGCTAAATCCTAAAAGATTTGTTCACTTTTCTTTATTTGGTAAAAAAGCGAAACCATATATTGAGGAAAATACTAAGGAAAATACTTCCAACTAACCCAAAAATGTATAGCGATACCAGATCATTAAACTTATTTCTTTTATGAATTACATACCAAATATATCTTTTGCAATAGCACTGTTAATTGGAATTGGATTTTTTGTCAGGAACGTTCTTAAACTAGTTAGGAATATTAACCTTGGTAAAGAGCTAGACAGGTCTGATCGCAAAACCCAGCGCTGGAAAAATATGGCAAGAATTGCTTTAGGGCAGTCTAAAATGGTTAGTAGACCAATTGCAGGATTTCTTCATATTATTGTTTATGTGGGTTTTATAATTATTAATATCGAAGTTTTAGAAATTATAATTGACGGATTGTTTGGCACTCACAGGATTTTTCAACCTCTTCTTGGAAATTCTATATATGGTTTTTTAATTGGAACATTTGAAATTTTTGCATTTCTTGTTTTAGTAGCCGTAATTATATTTTGGTTGAGAAGAAATATCGTTCAAATAAATAGGTTCATGAGTAAGGAGATGAAAGGTTGGCCCAAAAGTGATGGAAACCTTATTCTATACTTCGAAATTGTATTAATGTCTTTATTTATTTTAATGAATGCAACAGATCATTCATTTCAAGAGGCAGGTTTTGGAAATCCTATAAGTCAATTTGTAGCGCCTTGGTTTTCAGAGTACCCACTCGAAACTCTTTCAAGTATAGAGCATATTGCCTGGTGGGCTCATATCATTGGTATTTTAATTTTTTTAAATTATTTATATTATTCAAAACATTTACACATTTTATTAGCTTTCCCAAATACATTTTATGCAAATCTTCAACCTAAAGGTCAATTTAATAATCTATCATCAGTAACCAAAGAAGTTAGAATGATGATGGACCCTGATGCAGATCCGTATGCCATGCCAGAGGAAGGTGCAGAGGAGGAAGTACCTGAAAAATTTGGAGCTAGCGATGTTACCGATTTAAATTGGGTGCAGTTACTTAATGCTTACACTTGCACAGAGTGTGGGAGATGTACCTCTTCCTGTCCAGCTAATATGACAGGTAAAGAATTATCTCCAAGGGCTATTATGATGAAAACTAGAGACCGTTTAGAGGAAGTTGGTAGAAATATAGACAGTAATAAAGGTGTTTTTAAAGATGACGGTAAACAATTACTCAATGATTATATTACACCCGAGGAGTTGTGGGCATGCACAAGTTGTAATGCTTGCGTAGAGGAACTGTCTCTTATACACATCTGACGCTGCCGACGACTCCTTACGTGTAGAT
>OJFB01000425.1_pt1 | contig 11139 bp, 8 predicted proteins | sample 1593811 | NCBI WGS metagenome assembly OJFB01 (sample SAMN05416736, study PRJEB24817) | seawater metagenome | isolation source: Sea water | place: Canada:Atlantic | collected 2013-07
CGAGATGCTCAGGAGTCTCGTGGGCTCGGAGATGTGTATAAGAGACAGTATTTTTACCACCCGAGAAATACCATTATATCGTTTATTTTCTCAATGGCAAGGAAAGGCTAATGGTTTTACTAAAGGGCGAGATCGCTCCTTTCACTTCGGAACACAAGACTACAAAATTATTGGAATGATTTCCCATTTAGGACCACAATTGGGGGTCGCTGATGGGATTGCATTATCTCATGTTTTAAAAAATGAATCTAAGGTTACAGCTGTGTTTTCTGGAGATGGAGGTACTAGTGAAGGCGATTTTCATGAAGCACTTAATGTGGCTTCTGTATGGAGTTTGCCTGTCTTGTTTTGTATTGAAAATAATGGATACGGGCTTTCAACCCCAACTAACGAACAATATAATTGCGAATCTATTGCCGATCGGGGTCTTGGTTATGGGATGGAATCACATGTGATAGAAGGAAATAATGTTTTGGAAGTGTTTTCTAAAGTTGATGCCATTGCAAAAAGTATTCGTAAAAATCCTCGGCCAGTATTGATCGAGTTTCAAACCTTTAGAATGCGTGGACATGAAGAGGCGAGTGGTACTAAATATGTTTCACAAGAGTTATTAGATGCGTGGGCTGAAAAAGACCCATTATCAAATTTTGAAGATTATCTGATACAAGAAAACGAAATCTCAATTAAGGAAATAGAAGATTTCAAAATTTCCTATGCTGATGAAATTAAAATGGGTTTACAGCGTGCCTTTGACGAACCTGCTATTACTCCAGATTTAAAAACCGAGTTATCTGATGTTTTTAATCATTTTGATTATGCAGCCACAGCGATTGAACCGTCCTTAAGCAGGCAACGAATACGTCTTGTTGATGCTATATCCGAAGGCTTAAAGCAGTCTATGGAAGTCCATTCGGACTTAGTTATTATGGGACAGGATATTGCAGAATACGGAGGAGTTTTTAAGATTACTGAAAACTTTGTTGAACAGTTTGGAAAAAGTCGTGTTAGAAACACACCTATTTGTGAGTCAGCTATAGTTGAGGCTGCTATGGGTTTATCAATTGCAGGAATAAAATCAGTTGTTGAAATGCAATTTGCTGATTTTGTTTCCTCAGGTTTCAACCCTGTAGTTAATTATTTAGCCAAATCTCACTACAGATGGGGACAAGCTGCTGATGTTGTGATTCGTATGCCTTGTGGTGCTGGAGTAGCTGCAGGTCCTTTTCACTCCCAAACAAATGAAGCTTGGTTTACAAAAACTCCAGGATTAAAAGTGGTATATCCGGCATTTCCATACGATGCAAAAGGCTTATTAGCCACGGCAATAAATGACCCAAATCCGGTATTATTTTTTGAACACAAAGCTTTATACAGAAGCATAAGGCAAGAGGTCCCTGTTGATTATTTTACGCTGCCTCTTGGAGTCGCTTCTTTGATTAAGAAAGGTTCAGATGTTACTATAATATCTTATGGTGCCGCAGTTCATTGGGCGCTTGAAACTCTAGAAAATAACCCCCATATTTCAGCTGATTTAATTGATTTGAGATGCTTGCAGCCTCTTGATTTTGAGTTAGTCTTAGCCTCTGTTAAAAAAACAAGCAAAGCCATTATTTTACAAGAGGATTCATTGTTTGGTAGTATTTCTTCAGATATTTCATCCCAATTAATGGAACAGGCCTTTGAGTTTTTAGATGCACCAGTCAAAAGAGTGGCAAGTATAGAAACGCCCATTCCATTTGCAAGTGCGCTAGAACAACAGTATCTTGCAAAACGAACTTTTGAAAAAGAATTAAAAGACCTTTTAGATTATTAAATGGAATATTTAGACTTATTTTTTAGCGCTTTTTTAGGGACACTAGATTGGACTTGGAGGTCAATTTGTTTTGATGTGCCTTGGACACGTAATTATTTCTGGGGGCTAATCGTTATTTCATTAATTGTTTGGGGTCTTGAAATACTATTTCCTTGGCGTAAACAACAAGCTCTTATTAGAAAAGACTTTTTTCTTGATGGTTTTTATATGTTTTTCAATTTTTTCATCTTCAGTATTTTTATAAGTGGGTTATATAAAATTATATCAAAAGTTGCTGTCGACGAATTTCAAATTTTACCAAGTTCAATAACTGTTATAAATTTGTCTACCCTTTCGCCTTTAGTTCAACTGTTACTATTTTTTGTTGTTCTTGATTTTGTGCAATGGGTAACACATATATTAATGCATCGTTTTTCGTTTTTATGGAAGTTTCATAAAGTACATCACTCTGTAAAAGAAATGGGTTTTGCGGCACACCTTCGCTATCATTGGATGGAAAACATTGCTTACAAGCCTCTTAAAGTCATTGCATTAATGCTCATTGGTGGGTTTCAACCTGAGCAAGCATTTATAGTACATTTCATGACCATTTCAATTGGACATCTCAACCATTCAAATATTAAAATCGATTACGGACCTTTTAAATATATTTTCAACAACCCAATAATGCATTTATATCACCACGCTAAGGGATTGCCAGCTAATTTTAATGTAGGAGTTAACTTTGCAATTAGTTTAAGTATTTGGGATTATATTTTTAAGACCAATTATGTTCCAATTCCTGATAAAGATATAGTGTTGGGATATGATAACGACCATCAAATGCCTTCAAGTTTTTTGGGTCAAATATTTTACGGATTTAAAAAAGGAGATTAAATTAACTTTTTTTGGCACTTATAAAATCGGTAATTAAATAGCTAATAAGTTTTCCAGTTTGCTCATTTAATCGTTCGTCTTTTACTGTAGCAGCTTCACAAATGTGAAGGTAGAAAGCCTTTTCATGTTTTCCAAAGTAATGAACGAACTGCCGTGTTTGATTAACAGAAAATCCACTAGGGGTTTGAGCGCTGCTGGGAATATTTTCAATAGCATCACAATCAATTTCAATTCCAAAATTTGATTTCGAAACAAATTTTAACGCATTTTTTGAAGCCCTTCTTAGACTAGTTTCTTTACGTACTATTAAATCTTCGAATGAGATAAATTTTATCTTGGATTTGGAAGTACTAATGTATTTTAATATTTTCTTGGTGATATAGTTTTCATGCAAACCAAAAATAAAATACCGGTCTAAAAACCCTTCTTCTATAGCATAGCTAAACCCATTTCCACTGTGGCGACCTTCTAAGGTTCTTAAGTCAGTATGTGCATCGAAATTAACGGCATTAACTTTGGTTTTTAGCCCTAATGCACAGCCTTTAATAATTCCATAAGCATTATTGTGTCCCCCTCCAACCACGATTGGGGTTTTACCAGCTTTTACAATAGAATATACAAGCTGATTGACATTTTGATCAATTAGTTCTACATGCTTTCGGTATGTTTTTAAGGACTTTTCTGAACTTGTTAGTGAAGGAGTCCCGTACAAATCTTTAAAATCTAAGTGTCCTAAGATTAAAATACTAGATGCATTAGTATATTCGTTACTTTGTATGTTTAGTAAGGATTTTATTACACTTTCCCATGTATCTCTAGCGCCAGGCTGCCCATGATTTGCTAAAACTCCAATGTCTTCTTTAATTCCAAAAAGAACAAACTCTATTTGGGGGTCAGTAATTCTTTCTAATAAATTATTTGAACTAGTGAGATACTGAACAACTTCATGTAGCTTTTTTTCTCCTGTTCTTTTTTGTGTGATTCTCTCTAGTGTTTCAGAGTTAATAATTTGAAGATTCTTCATTTTTTTATAATACATTTGCAATCAGTTAAATTTACAATTTTTTATTGTTTTAAAGCTCATTTTCAAATCATAATCATACAACGAAATGAATTCTTCTTCATCGAGCAAAAGCTCAAAAACTACTATTATTGTTTTAATATTATTATTGGTTGGCTCCTTGTTTTTTACGTTACAATTAAATCAAAAAAGTGTAGCTACTCAATTACAGCTTGAAAATGAGAAAGCTGAAGTGATGAGCAACCTAGACGATATTACGTCTTTATATGCTGAAGCTATCTATGACAACAAAGTCGTAAACTCTAAGTTAGAGGGTGCTTTAGCACGTTTAGAAGTACTTAAAAAAGAGTTAGAGAAATCAGCAGTAAGTATCACATCTCTAATGAGATACAAAAAAAAATATTTTGAGTTAGAATCCGAAATGGAAGTTTTGTTAAATGAAAATGCCGTTTTAAAACTTGAAAACTTACAACTTGAGAAAATCTTAGATAGTACACAGCTACAGTTAACAACTCAGTTGACTACAAATGCTAATTTAACAGAAAATAATATTAAGTTATCACAGTCTGTAAATGTCGCTAAAAAATTATCAATTGAACGCCTTGAAGGCTTTGGTGTTATTCAAAAAAGATCTGGCAGGCTGGTCCCAACCACACGAGCTTGGAGAGTTGATAACTTAAGAATCTGTTACACTGTTCCCTCAAACCCTTTAGCTGAACCAGGAGAGAGAAGCTATTATGTTCAAGTTATTGATCCAAACCTTAATGTGATCGGTTCTAATTCTCCAGTACAATTTGAAGAAGAGGTATTAAAATATAGTTACATCAACTCCTTTACTTATGATAATCTAAGTTTAGATGTTTGTGATTTTGTTTCAGTAGAGGAAATTGATTTTGAAAAGGGTATGTATACTGTTAACGTTTTTGACCGAAGTGATCTAGTGTCTACTTCTACATTTACTTTGAAATAGAAATTGATTATTCTACAAACACTCCGTCAATCATCACCTTATAGATGGGGTTGTTTCCGAAATGATAAGGGATTTGACGGTATGAAGTTAACTCCTTAGTAATGATGATACTTGCTTTTTTTCCAATAGAAATGCTCCCATATTCTTTAGAAGCATTCATGGCAAACGCTCCATTAATGGTAGCCGCGTTGATAGCTTCTTCCGGACTCATTTTCATTTTAATACACGCAAGGCTGACAATAAAATTCATGTTTCCGCTTGGTGCAGACCCTGGGTTAAAATCTGTAGCTAGTGCTAATGGGAGACCAGAATCTATTAGTGGTCTTGCTGGCGTGTAAGGAATCCCTAAGAAAAATGAACATCCTGGTAAAGCTACAGGTATTGTGTCAGTGTTTTTTAACGCCTCTATGTCTTCATTATTGAGAACTTCTAAGTGATCAACAGATAAGGCTTTGTGTTTAACCCCTAAGGCTACTCCGCCAAAGGCATTAAATTGATTGACATGAATTTTAGGTATTAGATCATATTTAGCTGCTGCATTTAACACTTGTTCCGTGTCTTCTAGAGAAAAATATCCTTTTTCACAAAACACATCCACAAAATCTGCTAATTGCTCTTTGTGTATCTCGGGCAACATATGATTAATAATCAAATCTAAATATTCCTTTTTGTTATCCGAGTGTTTTTTTGGAATTGCGTGCGCTCCAAGGAACGTAGCTTTGATTTTTATGGCTGAGTTTTCTTTTATTTTTTTAATAACTCTAAGCATTTTAAGTTCTGCATCGGTCGTTAATCCGTATCCTGATTTTATTTCTAAAGCGCCTGTCCCAAGCTTTACTAATTCGTTTACTCGTTTGATTGATTGTTGGTAAAGCGCACTTTCACTTGTATTTTGCAGGGTTTGGGCAGAGTTTAGGATACCTCCTCCTTTTGCAGCAATATCTTCATAAGATAATCCGTTAATTCGATCTACAAATTCTTGAGAACGATCTCCGGCATATACTACATGAGAATGGCTGTCGCACCATGTGGGAAGTATGATTTTCCCAGTAACATCAATGACTTCATCACTGTCTTCAACGACTAATTCATCCATTGGGCCAAAACTGTGTATTGTGTCGCCATTAATTCTTAAAAATGCGTTTTTAATATGTGGTAATTCAGACATCGATTTACCCATGACTTTCAACTCCGCTTTTTCTCGTGTTTGAAGTAATTCTTTAATATGGATAAAAAGTGTACTCATACTATTTTTTTAAGTTGCCTACCATGTTTTCAGGTTTTACCCAAGCATCGTAATTTTCGGCAGTAACATAGCCAAGATTAATAGCCTCTTCTTTTAGAGTCGTTCCATTTTTGTGAGCTGTATTTGCAATTTCTGCAGCTTTATAATACCCGATTTTAGTGTTTAAGGCTGTAATTAGCATTAGTGAGTTATTTAATAATTTCTCAATAACATCGTGATTAGGTTCAATTCCTGAAGCGCAGTGTTTTTCAAAACTAACAGCTGCATCTCCAAGAAGTTGTGCCGATTGTAAAAAGTTAGCAGCCATCATAGGCTTAAAAACGTTTAATTCATAATGCCCTTGGGTACCGCCTACAGAAATAGCCACATCATTACCCATAACTTGTGCACATACCATAGTAAGTGCTTCGCATTGAGTGGGGTTTACTTTTCCAGGCATGATAGAACTTCCTGGCTCGTTAGCTGGGATGGTAATTTCACCAATTCCTGAACGTGGGCCTGAAGCCATCATTCTAACGTCATTAGCAATCTTATTCAAGGATACAGCTAGTTGTTTTAGCGCACCATGACTTCCAACAATAGCATCATGTGCGGCAAGTGCTTCAAATTTATTAGGGGCTGTTATAAATGGTAGCTCAGTAAATTTTGCAATATAGTCTGCTACAAGTCCTGAGTAGCCATCGGGCGTATTTAAACCTGTTCCAACAGCGGTGCCACCCAAAGCTACTTCACTCAAGTGTTCTAGAGTGTTTTTGAGGGCTTTTAATCCATGATCTAATTGTGAAACATAACCAGAAAATTCTTGCCCTAACGTTAACGGAGTAGCATCCATTAAATGGGTACGACCAATTTTTACAACAGTTTCAAATTTTTCTGATTTATCTTGTAATGTATCTCTTAATTTTTGAATTCCCGGGATGGTTGTTTCAATTACTTTTTTGTAAGCTGCTATGTGCATTCCTGTTGGGAAGGTATCGTTTGAAGATTGGGATTTATTAACGTCATCATTGGGTTGGATGGTTTTTTCACCTTCTCCAATAGTTTTACCAACAAGTTGATGAGCCCGGTTAGCAATGACTTCATTAACATTCATATTACTTTGTGTTCCAGAACCTGTTTGCCAAATAACTAATGGAAATTGGTCATCGTGTTTACCTGTTAAAATTTCGTCACACACTTGTGCGATTAAGTCTCTTTTTTCTGTAGAAAGAACTCCAAGTTGGCAGTTTGTAAATGCGGCTGCTTTTTTTAAGTATGCAAATCCATAGATGATGTCTATAGGCATTGAAGCTAGGTTTCCAATTTTAAAATTATTTCGAGACCGTTCTGTTTGAGCGCCCCATAATTTATCTGCAGGTACATTCACATCTCCCATCGTGTCTTTTTCTATTCTATACTTCATAACATCAAATTTTGATTACAAATTTACAATTTTTTCACTTTAAATCCATACTGTTACTAAGCTGTTGATAAATGTATATTTTTATGTTGTAAAACTATTTTTCTTATACTATATTTGCAGAGTAAACAAAAGAATGTAGTATGTTTGATTTTGATCAGTATTTAGGATTTTTAGCGTTTTTGTCAATTTTAACCTTAGGGTTTTGGTTAATGATATTTTTATTGACCTTTGCAATTCCTTATTGGATCTTCGGATCAGCAATCGAACATTTTAAAGAAAAGTTAGCGGCTCGTAAAGCTAAACCAAAACAGGATTAACCAATCACTATTTATATATTAAAAAAACCAAAACAATTAAGTTTTGGTTTTTTTTTTTGCTAACCGCTGAAATTACTACCATATTGGCCTTGTTCGGGTCGTTTTTTGCGTTGATTAAAACGGTACGTAAACGAAAGACTAAAGGAGCGTACTCGCCATCGGTAGTATCCATTGCTATAAAATGTTGGGGTAGTAGATTCTAAGTTTCTGCGCTGAGTATTTAATAAGTCATTTATATTTAATGAAATGGATGCTTTTTCGTTAAATAGATCTTTACTAAATGCCATATTTGAAGAAAACACACCTTCTCTTCTGTTTACGGCATCGATCCTTGGACCTGAGTAACTTAAACGTGTTTGCCATTCAATATTCCCAGGAAGTGTATATTTGTTATTGAGTCTAACAAACCATCCTAGGTTTTCAGAATCATAACTTAATCCATTATAGTTTCCTTTAATAGCAGAGCGATATAAATTGAAATTAGTATTTATATTCCATTTTTCTAACGGACGATAAGTTAGTGTGAATTCAAACCCAAGTCGATCATCTTCAGCTAAATTAATAGGCCCTCTTCTAATGACTGGAACAATTTCTCCATTTATTACAACCTCTTCTCCAGTATCTTCACTGATGTAAGTAAACACATCAGTTGCGTGGTTGTAGTAAAAAGAAGCGTTAAGAGTTAGTTTGTCAAAGGTATTTAAATACCCTATGTCGAATCCATTTGAGTAGCTAGGTGTGATGTTTGGGTTTCCCTGAAATATGTTGGCAGCGCTACTCCTTGATGGAAATGGATTTAGATAGCGAGACCTAGGTCGACTGATACGACGGCTATAGCCGATAGTTAAGTTTTGCGTTTCTGAAAACTCATAACCTAAATTAATGGTAGGAAATAACCCTATGTAGTTAGAGTTAGAATAGTCATTTGAGCTTAGCTGCTTGATTGTGACGTCTGTTGCTTCCATTCGAAGACCCAGTAAAAACGAAAATGTATCTTTTAATTTACTGCCATACTGAGTATATATAGCATTAACGTCTTCTTTGTAATTTAGAACATTACTAACACCTGTATCTAAAATAAAAGCATCCTCATCTGAAAACTCTAAAGTGAAGTCTGTGTTATTGGAGCTAAACCGGCCATTATATCCAATTTCAAAGCGTGTATTTTCACTAATAGGGAGCGTAAAGTCAGACTGTATTAAAATTCTGTTTTGTTCTTCAATAGTACGTACACGCTCAGCTGCTATTCCGTCGTTATAAATAATGGAGCCTTCATCTTCAGAGCTGTTTTCAACTTGAAAATCAAATGTGAGGCGGTGTTCGCTATTTCCATGAAACTGTTTGTCAAAATTAATCGAAAACTGGGTGGTTTGATCTAATTCTGTTTCTGGGTCATAACGAATAGATTCGTTTATAACAGCTCCTGTTAAATCAAGGGTTTGAGCTCTGTTAGAGCTTTCGTTACTATTATCACTTTTTCTTACTAAAAAAGCAGTAGTTAACGAGGTTGTGGGGTCGAGATACCATTCGATTCCTGTATTGCTATTAAACCCATTTCGAATACGCTCAAATGTGCGGTATTCATTTCGAAACGTGTTTGGTAAATCTTGGATAAGAATTCCATTCTCATCGTATTCAGTATTAAAAAATTCAGATTCAACACCAAAACTTCCTGGGCTTTTAGTATATGAATATCCTGAATTATTAAAAATATTTATATTCCCTGTACGGTAGTTAATGTTACCAGATGCTCCTAATTGATCTGGATAGCCAGAATTGATTATAATAGCTCCATTGAGCCCAAGTATTTTACTTCGTCTCAAAATAATATTTAAAATGCCTGCAGTTCCTTCCGCATCATATCTTGCAGAGGGAGAGGTGATTATTTCAACTTTTTCAATGGCATCCGCAGGCAATTGTCGTAGAGCATCTGTAGAATTTAACCCTACTAATCCGGATGGTTTTCCGTTTATTAAAATTCTAACATTTTCATTGCCTCTTAGTGCTACGTTTCCTTCAATGTCTACTGAGACAGACGGGACGTTATCTAAAACATCACTCACACTGCCGCCTCTAACGGTTAGATCTTTACCAACATTGTAGATTTTTTTATCTAATTTAATTTCAACTGTTGTTTTTTCTGCAATGATATCAACGGCATCTAAAGCTTGTAAGTCAGCTTTCATTTTAAAGGTTCCAAAGTTGGTGTCTTGTTTTAGATTTATATTTGATTTAGTAACAGCCTCAAATGAAAAATACTCAATATGAATATCATACACTCCTGGGGTTGTTTTTATCCTAAATTCTCCTTGAAAATCTGAAATACCGCCTCCGATTATTTTGTTTTCAGCCCTACTAATAAAAGAAATAGTTGCATATTCTAATGGCTGGTTTGTTTCGGCTTCGATAATCTTACCTGACACAGTAATAGAATCCCCCCCATTTTGAGCCATAGTGTAGGCATGTGACAAAATGAAGGTCACTAAAATTAATACGTTTTTACTCATAAAATTTAACTAGTTTTTTGCAAAAGTAGCTTGTAGACACTCTAGCTTCGGTTAAAATTGTGTTAAATAAATAGACTTAAGATGCGCTCACTTGGACGTCCAATTACCCCTTTGTTTTTGAATGTAATAATAGGTCTTTCAATAAGTTTTGGATGTGTTGCCATAGCTTGTATAAGGGCTTGGTCCGATATTTTTTTTCCTTTATAGTTGGATTTCCAGATAGCTTCATTTTTACGAATGAGATTTTCTGGAGGTATGTTTAAGGTTTCTATTAACTCTTTGAGTTCGTTTTCACTCAAGGGATTTGTTATGTAATCAATAATCTTAAATTCTTTTCCTAATTCTTTCAGTGTTTGTACTCCTTCGCGTGATTTACGACAGCGATTGTTATGGTAAATTTTTATCATAATGAATTATTAGGTTTCTCTTTTTGTCCTGCAGCCATTAAATATGCTTTTAAAAACGGAGTAATTTCTCCATTCATTACATTGTCTACATTTCCAGTTTCTTCTGCTGTTCGGACATCTTTTACAAGTTTGTACGGATGCATTACGTAGTTTCTAATTTGACTTCCCCATTCAATTTTCATTTTACCAGCTTCAATATCCTCCCGTTGAGCCAATTGTTTTTTGAGCTCAATTTCATAAAGTTGAGATTTCAGCATTTGCATTGCTCTTGAACGATTGTCATGCTGTGATCGCGTTTCTGAACATGAAATCTGAATGCCAGATGGTTTATGATTTAGTTGTACTTTGGTTTCTACTTTGTTTACGTTTTGTCCTCCGGCTCCACTTGAACGAGCCGTTGTAATTTCTATATCTGCAGGATTGATTTCAATTTCAATAGTATCATCTACTAATGGGTAAACATATACAGACGCAAAACTTGTGTGTCGCTTTGCATTGCTGTCAAAGGGGGAGATTCGTACCAATCGGTGCACACCATTTTCGCCTTTTAACCAACCAAAAGCAAAGTCCTGTCTCTTAT
>OJFB01000426.1_pt1 | contig 11127 bp, 16 predicted proteins | sample 1593811 | NCBI WGS metagenome assembly OJFB01 (sample SAMN05416736, study PRJEB24817) | seawater metagenome | isolation source: Sea water | place: Canada:Atlantic | collected 2013-07
AGGAGTCGTCGGCAGCGTCAGATGTGTATAAGAGACAGAGGATATACAGATATTATGATAAACAACACTAACAAAAAGGAAAACACTATGATTACAGCACAACACTATAACAAGTTAAGAGAACAGGAAGATAAGATTAAAAAGTTTTACAGTAATGTATCAGTAGGATTTGGCGTAGTTGGATTACTAGCCATGGTATCTGCTGTTGGCGCTATAGAAGCTGACCATTACCTATTTGCCGCTTCAGTGGCTTCATTGGGTATCTTTAGTTTTGTGACAACATTATACACACAAGAACTATCTAAAATACAACCAATCGTAATTGAAGTTGTAGAAAAGGAGGTGAAATAATGATTACAGTAAATAAAACAGCAAAGACTTTAGAAGAAGGTATTACTAATATGACTAATGCTATGACGGAAGACTATGGTAAACACTTTGGCCGTAGTGACAATGTTGAAGTTAAAAATAAAATGTGGAAAGAATACGCTGATGGTTTTAGTAGAACAACTGGTAAAAAGTTTATCAAAGTTGTAAATAACGGTAGTGTAAAAGCTTTTATATACATGGTTAATAAATCAGCATGTGGTAGATTTAAAATGGGTGATATTTTAAAACCTGCCGGTTGGAGAGCACCAGCACTTAACTCAGCCAGAGGTAATGTGTTAGAAGGAAGCTATAACATTCAATGGACAGGTCCATTATATTTAAAATAAACAATAAAGGAGAAAACACTATGATACTACTAACTGAAATAAACAAACAATTAACAAACCTTAATGTTGAAGATTTGAATATTACAAAAGATTATATTTCTGATCTGATTAAGACTAAAGTTAAATCAATGATGAGAGTCGGACTGAAAGTTAATGTTGTTCAGAAAACTAAAAAAACTGCCGGTGTTATTACAAAAATAATGAACGCCAGATGTTTAGTTAAGATGACCGTAAGTGGAACAATATACAGAGTTCCAATGACAATGTTGGAGGCAGCTTAATGAAAAAAGGAAAATGTAATGTGTGTAGTAAAGTATTTACACCAAAGAAAGATGTTTCTATTAGAGGAAGACTAGGACCGATACCTGTTGATCTATGTAAAGGTTGTTTGCCTAAAGTATTGAAACATGATGAATTAAGTTTAAGAGATACAAGGAGATAATATGAAATACGGTGATAAAATTATGAATACTGATTACTACAATGATTTAAAAAGAACAAGTAATAATCTTGCTAAAAAATACTTATCTCACCCTTTAGAGTGTAGTATCGCCAAAGGTATTCCTATGAAGTTTTTACCTTTGTTTAAAGAGTATAGTAGAAAGGTAAAAGGTTTAAGAATTAGATATAGAGGCAATTCAAAACCTGGTTATAGAAGACCTAGAGACTTTGTTCATATGGCATATGCCGATACTTTTGCCATTTATGTGAGAGGCGAATAGTGAAAATAGATATTTACTTAAAGTGGTTAGCAACCTTTCTATTAATAATAGGTTGTGGTTTTAATGCCGTTAACATATATCCACTTGGCCCAATAATTACAGGATTTGGTGGAATATTCTGGTTGATTGTAAGTATAATGTGGAAAGAGTGGTCGTTGATTGTGACTAACGCTACATTATTGTTTGTCAATTATGCTGGCCTAATCTATATTCTGTTTTTTAAGCAGGCATAGTTAAACTACACCTGCCTATATCAATTAAATTCCTTGTAATCGTGGATCGTTAGAAAAAAGATTTTTCTTTGCCTTAGGTCTAGCAATACTATCTTTACTTCTTTTTCTTAATTGAGCTCTTGTAGAAATTTCTTTACTAATCTCTTTTCTTCGAGCTCGTAGGTCTTTTACCAAGTCCATACTATCTCCTTTTAAAAGAGCGTTTCTTCAACCATTGTGGTTTACTTCCGTCCGTTTCAGGATAAACGTTGTATTATTATTTATACAACTTACAGTATTGTAAATACAGTCACACTAACAATAGCCATAACAACTGCGAAAACTCCGCAGATTGTGTAAATTCTATTAGCCATGTTTCTTCCTTTTCTTCACAATCTTTTTCTTAGGCTTTTCAATTAGCTTACGGAAATAGATAGTGAGTGGTGAGTTGGGTTGGTATGAATTGTATTCGCTTCGTTTCTTATTCACAGAGTTTACTTTTATTTAGTAAACTACGGACCTAGAAAAACATAGAATCCACCAACAGAGGTTTCTTTCTTTGCCAGTGAATAACTCCAATTCATTAAGTCTTTAAACTCTTTGTTACCACCTTTATCAAAGGACAACTCCATATAAGGATACATGAAAGAAGATATCCGACATAATCTTTGTTTCTGAAACATAGGTGCTGTATTATATGTAGATAGAAATTCTTTATAACTACTTAATGTATTAGATAACTTACTTGCTGGGTGTCTTTTAAACATTTTTCTCATTTCTTCTAAAGCAAGAGGTCCTTCTTTTTTTAAATCAGGTGTCCCACCTTTTCGTATATCATAACCATATCTCTTTTTAATTTCTATTGGTATTTGTTTAGCGTCAATACCACCAACTTGTGATCCGGCACCTCTGAAACGACCCTCTAAATAAACACCAAAGTTATCAGTGGATGCTTTGAAACCCATACGAACACCAAAACCTGATTTAGAATAGATAATGGCATTTTTAAATGTATCACCTGTAAAGTCACATTGAGTAAAATCAAAATCAAACTTAACCTCTTTCTTTTTAGTAGGTGATAGATTGATATAATCAACACGACCTATTTGATTAGGATTAATTTGTTTAAGTGATATGCCTGCTAAACAACCTTTGTTGTAATCTTCTATCAGTTGTTTATTAATCTGTTGTATGTTTTGTGCTTGTTCATACTTTTTAAAATCCAAGTCTTTTTTAACTATCCATATATCTGCTGGGTTCCAGTTATCTTTGTTTAGTTTAGTAAGCACCAAAGCATTCTTATAAATTCTTTTTGTAAGATTATCCAATTGTCTCTCAAAGGTAAAATTTGGTCCTTTGAAACGACCTGCCTCTTTTGCTAACCATAACTTTAGATGTTTCTGAGCACTTGTAAAATATGTTTCTTCTAATAAACCTTTTAACTCTCTTGGCACATTATCACTTACAAAATCATAATCAATCGTTTTACCATACTTCAATTTTTGTTCCATTAGAAGTAAAGACACCAATTCTTTGAGTTGTGTTTTTTTATCTGTATTCGATTTACTTGATTTACCATCACCAGCATGATCAAACATTCCTTGTATCACAGACTTAGGACCAATCAATGAATATAGAATAGAAGAATTACTTTTCTTCATAAACAAAGTCTCACCTTTACCATCTTTCGATAGACTAATATTGTGTTTAGGATTTCTTTGTTTAATTTTAGACTTGACCAACTCAAAGACAGTTTTACCAGGAACGATACCATAAATCGATTTACTGATCATACTTGGTATATCGTTTCTTATTTTACCAAGACCTGTTCTATCTTTAATGATTATCTTATGACCATCGCCATATTTTGCTTTAAGTATATTTGCCATGTTTCCTTTATATACTATATTTAGTAGAATGGCAACCAACATTGACTTTTATATATATTTGTGATATAATAGAAAGAAATGAAAAACATAAAAATACTACAAACAAACATTGATGTATCATCAATCGTGGATCAGTTAAACCAATATCCTGAAGATTGGGGAAATGTTAAACGATTAAAAGGTATAGGTCGTCAAGACCCTCATACAAAGATTGTCACAAGTGATGTTCTGCAATTAGTAATGGGAGGAATATCAAATCCTAATGAATTCGTGGGTGATACTGAAATCACTTTACCCACAGAGGCAACACAAAGACATACAGAAATACAACGATTCCTTTCCTCCTCTTTTAAGTCTGTAGGTAGATGTGCCTTTCTTAAAACACCCGTAGGTCAAATCACCGGAAAACATATAGACGTTGGTTCATATTACCTAACCAAAGATCGATACCATTTAAGTATATCAGGCACTTATTCATATACAGTATGGGATAATGGCGAAGACGATACCACCAAAGAAACAGTAAATATACAACCAGGCACACTCTTTTGGTTTAACAATAAAAAGAACCATATGGCAATCAATACATCACAAGAGGAACGTATTGCCTTTATATTTGATGTGCCTCAAACCACTTCGAACAACTAAAAGAAATTTCCGAGTTTCCGGATTGAAATGGCCTTGATGGTGGCCTTAATGATGTTTAACAATGATGTCGCCGATATGGCTTCTATGGACCTTGGAGCTTTTCCTGAAGTTCCAACACCACTATGTATAATTCTTTGAACCTTGACAAAAGAGAACAAATATAGAACAAAATAGTGCTTGACAATCTATCGAATCTATGATAGTATATACCTATATTAACCAACAAAAGGACAAAACACTATGACAAACTACAATCTACAACTTGATATTGATAATAATGATTATTATTATAGAATCGACAAAAACAAAAACAATACTATCAAACAACAAAGAGTAGCCAGACCACAATATCTAAAAGATGATGTAATGAGATTATCAACAAATGAGTCACTTGATACAATTAATGATGACTATTATGAAAGAAATGATAATAGAGACAGTTGTTTAGAAGAAGTTGAAAGACAAAATCTTGAAGAAGTAATGAGTAAAGTATTGTCTTCTTTAAGACCACATGAAGAAAGAGTGTTACGTTTACGATTCGGTATAAACACAGAAGAACACACTTTAGAAGAAGTCGGCGTGAAGTTTAATATGACAAGAGAAAGTGTAAGAAGAATAGAAGCGAAAGCGTTAAGAAAGTTAAAACACCCTTCTCTTTCTAAACAATTAAAAACCTTGATATAACAAAAAATATACTCGAAAAAATTCTGTTTGTTAAAGTCGATTGGTAATTAAGAGTGGTGGCCAATGAATTGGAACCTGGAAAAAATTTAATAAGAAAAAGGATAAGTCTTGACACCTTATAGGAGATTATAGATTAACTTTTATTACCAGCTCCACATGTAGCCGTTCCATATGGAGGTTTCTAAGGGTTTAAGTCTATTGTTGAACCACGTATAGTCGTAGAGCCTGTTGTGTTATGTGTTGTTGTTCCCTCTACTGTCTTTAACTCTGACCCACTTACGGCCATTGTATAGTTCCCATCGACCTTAACATTGTAATCTCCACCACTATTCACATTGATGTTCCCATCTACGGTGACCATGTTTATATTCCCTTTATCCACTTGTATATTGATATTGGCATTTGGCCCTATCTGTATATCATAATGGTTATTTGGTGACCCATTCTTATTAATATAAATCTTGTGACGGCCATTCATTGAGATATCGGAGTTGCCATCTATTGATACGGCCTCATTGGAAGAAAGGAGTCTGTAAGACTGGCCTTTGATAATCTCTACCTTATTCCCTTGGCCATCTATTTCATAAGAGGTGCCTGTTCGGTGGGATTGGTATATTCTCTCATTGTTTAATGTGTCGTCATATTCCATAAGGTGGCCAGATTCAGATTCATAAACATGATTGTAAGGGTAAGACGCCTTGTAAGGTATAGTCGGTTGGTCAAAGGTAGTTCCATCTGAGCCGTCCATTGGTGACCCGTTAGCCGCTTCAGTAGGATTAAAGTCAGCAGTTGCTATACCTGTAATTCTTGTGGCTCTTCGTAATGTTAAGGCCAGATGTGGTTTCTCTTCCAAATTTACGGCCAATCTATTTGTATCCACTTCATCCTTATATTTCGGATAAACACCGTTAGGGTCATAGAACCCTTTGTCTTTGGCCAATTCTACAGGTCTGCCTGGTAAAGTCCCTAATATCACAGGTTCCTGGCATGAGACGCCATCTCTAAAATATCCCATCACCCAACTCCCCTCAACACAGAAACTCGGCGATTGGCCTAGACCAGATATGCCGGCAGATGTGATTGGTAGTATAGAGGAGGCCCATGGTAAGTCCTCTGTGGGTAATATGTTTTTATTTGCTGTGTGAATACCTAAACAACGAACACGAAGACGGCCAAGATATTCTGGGTCTTGTCTATCTTCTACGACACCATTGAACCAGATAAAACCATTACGGCCAAGGAAGTTTTTGTCTATACTCATTTTATTTTTTCTCGATATATGTTTGCTTTTAATTCACTCATCTTACTCTATTTTAACCTATTTAAAATGGCCTTACGCCAGACTGTTAAAGTTATATTTATCACTGTGATCCTCGCCGATAGGTAGCCAAACCCTTGTCCAATATGAAAACAGGCAGTCGCCAGACTGACTTTAGCTTCTCTGTCCTCTAATCTACCTTTGAAGAACCTTTGATATGATCTTTTATCAATGTCCTCTATCAGTTTCATAGAGAGGTGGTTATATGAGGTTTTAATGTTGTTTATTAGTTTGTTCATTGTCTTATATACTTGCCTTTCACGGTGGTTTGTGTTATGTTGTAAGTCGTTCTCTCGGTCTTTGATGATAGGCCTCTGGTAACCTCTCGGAGGCGCCGGAAACTCTTAAATCCTCTATATCCCTTCGAGTAAATCATTCTTAATTTGTTCTTTATCCAATTCGTATATGTTCATTAGTTTAGTATTATATTCTTTCTCGCTTATGATGGTTTGATTCAATTGAGGGTCAAACTCTGATCTTACGGCGTCCTTCATACATTTAAGGGACATCTCGTGTCTTTCATCTACTACGGATATATTGTGTTTAATGGCCATGATAAGGTAACGACCTGACCAATAAGGATTTGATTGTGACTTGGCCTTACTGTCTGATAACGGTCTCATTAATGGCATATCAAAGGTAATGATATCACCAGCATGCAACATTGTGTTACCATAAACTTGTAGTGATAGATTTACGTTTCTCATTTGCAATCGTTGTGAAAGTCTATTCTGGACAGTGGTTGCTGGGTCGGCATTCTCGTAATGGTCATGTATTTTACTTGTTGATGAGCCTACCATTAACTTGGCCATATGTTGTTGAGCAAGGTCTTTTTCTGTGTCTTCAAAATGAGCAATAGGTAAAACACTCTTTCGTTTTGCCTTAAAGCCGTCTTCATGTTCAGTGTGAAAAAACTTACCATATGAGTCCAGATAATCAAAATTTGTTTCTGATATAGTCTTATTAAATGTGTCATGGGTAATCATTCTACTTGCAATCATACCTTCATTTAGATTAAAGAGAACATTAGCCGGTCGTTTGAATTCATATCGTATAACATTCAATAGGTCATTCTCTACATCATTACTTGATGTGTTGGTGATCTGATAGTTATACTTAAAAGCGGCAGGTCGAGCAACAGAGCCGCCTAGTGCTAACATGGATTCAATAGACCTGAAGAAGAAACCATTGGTCGCCTCATAGAAAACATAACCAGTATTATTATATGATCCAGATGTGGCATTATTTCCCATTAACTTAATGGCGTCAAATGGTTTTAAATTTGGTATTACATACTTTGTATTAGTCTTCGTAGGCTCAAATATAAATCTCTTTTTACTATTCAGTCCATCTTTACTGTGCAATATCTTTTGAACACCTTCCTCAACAGGACCAGAAAATGCCTGACTTATTCTGTTAAATGAATTGAAATACATCTCTTTTGAACAGAAATATATTTGATAGTATTGAGCACGAGGATTGGTCTTGTCTTGTTGAGCACCCTCTATCTTGTATATGTGGTAAGGGTGTCCTTCATCTCTTACGGCATTCACACCAGGCAGACCCGGTGTATTAAATGATAGTTCTAATTTTTCTAAACCTGTAATAGGCAATACTGATCTTACATCTTGTGAGTCATAGACTAGTAATGAGCCATGTATGAAACCAGAAAATATATCTTCGGTAAGTTCTATGTTTGTAGTGATCTGTTTAATGTCCATCTCATACATTCGGCCTTCTTCCTCATTCTTACGATATGATAATATCTTTACGGTGTTGAGGTTGTAATCACCAGCCTGTGATATGATATTTGGATTATCTGATATGTCTGCCATGATCCATTATTTCCTTACCAACTTACTAAATTCTTGTTCAAATGTTGGTAGATAAGCAGGATCAAGTAATTGAATTTGTCTCTTTTCTTCTTGCAGTCTTCTTTCATATTCATAATTTGATACAGCTTCAGCACCTGTAACATCACTATTCACTTCAATTTTGTGTGAGTAATCTTCAGGACCATTTGATGTTGTTCTACCACTTGATTGTGTGATTTCATAATGATGTATGGCACCTGGATTTGAATACTTGTCTTTTACAAATTGTTCAAAACCATAATCACTTAACGGCCAACCATAATATCTATCTGTTATATTGTTCATTAAGAATATTAAATAGTGATATGTTGAATCACCATAAATCTTGTAAGCAACTTGCTCTGGTGTTTCACCACTTCTTATATCATACTTATCAAGCAAAGAAGCATTGTCTTTTATAGAACTTCGTATTTTAACTCGTCTCAATATATCTGTTACAAGTTTATATTCGTTATTGCCTGCTATGTCGTATGCTAGTTTTGGAAACTTTGTAAAAAAACTCATTAATATCCTTCGTAGATTTCGTCTTTAGTTATGAATTGTGTTTCAGTAAATTGTAATGTAATTTTAGTTGAAACTGGAGCACCACCTTTAAACGCACTAAACTGTTCTTCAGGACCATAAACTACGTCCATGCCTTTTAGAACACATCTTGCTATTTTGTTTAGATGTTGGTTTGCTTCACCTAAATGAGCATAGTGTATTTCAAACTCACTTGGCACTCTAAACAATCTACCACCAGCGCCTTTGTCTAATGTCGGGTGCATATGATACTTGAATAGAAATACAATATTCTTTACTGCTTCCATTTCTTCTCTGTTTCTAGGGAAGAATTCAAAGTTATAATCAAATGATCTAAAGTTTGGTTTTTCAAAAAACTGTTCTTCATGTGGGTTAATAGCAACACCAAATGCCTTACTCATTAACTGTCCAGGTGATCCAATTTCTAATGACTCACCTACACCATCAATTAATTTTTTACCTATATCAACACCAGCACCAGCGGCGCCTCTTACGATTGCTTTAATTTGATCACTTGTGCCCTCTGCTGATTTTGCTTTACCTAAAGCGGTTGCTATAGTTCCTGATAAATCTGTTTCTTTTGTATTATAATCCATACCATAACTTACTTTAACTCCTGGTGGCATATACAATGCTATAGCGGCAGTTGTTTGTGAGTGAGTTGGAAATTGTGATAATACTGAATTCTCTGATGTCAATGGTTTTATTGTCTGTTTTGTTTTAGGGTCTTTCAACGATCTCATACTTGCTACTGTCGGTGATCCTGTGTCAAAGTCACCACTAGCAGAACCAAAATTCATTTTGTTACCTAACTGACCAGCAATCATTAAGTCTTGTGAAGCGTTATCAAACTTATTTGAGATAGCATAAAACAGAATATAATGTCCTAATTCGTTTTGTGTTAAGTCTATCGGATATTGTATATAACTGAATTGTAATGGATCATTGTCCATTTTTTCTTTAGTGCTATAGTCTATTTCTAATGGCGACTTCTTCAATAGTTCAGCGGCCACTTTTGCTTGATTGCCTGATATAGATGGTGCGAAACCTGATGTGATACCACTAACACCACTGATTGCCTTATTGACAAAACCAGTTGCCATACCTTTTAAATGTGAGGATGCTCTTTTTAACATGTGATAAATACCTTTGTAATAATAGTAATATTTATAATGAAAAAAAGAAGATCGCATAAAGGTATTTACAAACCAATCAATCCAAGCAAATATGCTGGTGACCCAACAAGAATCGTATGGCGTAGTTCATGGGAGTTGCGTTTTTGTAAATATTGTGATAAAACAGACGATATAATCTATTGGGCAAGTGAAGAATTGGCCATACCCTACACTAATCCAATCACTAGGAAGCGTCATAGATACTTTCCTGACTTTATCATAAAAACCAAAAAAGGCAAGCGTTATATGATAGAAATAAAACCACTAGCACAGACTAAACAACCTAAACCTAGACTAAAGAAGTCAAGAACATTTATGATGGAGAGTTTAGAGTATATCAGAAACGTAGCCAAATGGCAAGCCGCTGATGTATATTGTAAAGACAATGGTTTAGAGTTTAAAATCTTTACTGAAAAAGAATTAGGTATCTCTTAAGCGGAATATCCTTCAACGCTCTTATCAAAATAATTATCACCTGAAGATGTACTAATACTGCCTGAATACATATCGGCCTTCTTAACATCATTTTGACTTGTTATATTTGTAGGTTGGTTATTAACGATAACTGTTTGATTGCCTGATTTGTTATCACTTACTAATCCCTTTGCCTGATCTTTTGTCTGTCTTTGAATTTTATCATCTCTTAACATTTGATCATCTGGCGACACCATCTCGTCTGGCGCTGTTTTGTATTTTGCTATGTAATCTTTATTCTTCTTATCAAATTCAAGTTTATCTTTACTTAATTTATCAATCATTCTTCTACGTTCTTGTTCGTTAGAGTCTAAACTTTTCAAATACTCCATTTGACCATTCGTATCTAATTTATTATATTCACTAAACTCCGCAGGTGTCATTATGCCTGAAGCACTATCATAACCTGATGTGCCTGATTTTTTTATACTTGCTTTGCCATATTTTTCACCTTGAACTTCAGCAAATGCCTCGTTCATAGTCGCTCCACCACCTGTCATTCGTTCTCTTTTCATACCAGAAATATTAGAGTCAGCATATTTATTTTTTACACCTGTCTCATTAACTGTTTCGCCAAGTTCTTGTGTTGCCTTTGTTTCTAATTTTAATTTCTTTTTAATAATGTCTGGCAATGGTAACTTTTCTATAAGAGAATTGATAATAGTTTTAACTCTATCTCCTAGATCAGAAAAGAAATCGGATATAGGCGTAAAGATACCCATTATACTTGATTTGATAGCGGCAGTATTGTTTGCAAAATTTGTTTTCAGATCACTAATTAAATTTGTAAAGGCAGTTCCTATCATTTCTGGTATTCCTTTGAAGAAAGATAATATACTTTCACCTATTTGCCTGTCTCTTATACACATCTGACGCTGCCGACGACTCCTTAC
>OJFB01000432.1_pt1 | contig 11063 bp, 11 predicted proteins | sample 1593811 | NCBI WGS metagenome assembly OJFB01 (sample SAMN05416736, study PRJEB24817) | seawater metagenome | isolation source: Sea water | place: Canada:Atlantic | collected 2013-07
CTACACGTAAGGAGTCGTCGGCAGCGTCAGATGTGTATAAGAGACAGCATATGTATATTAATACTATTTTTAATATCAAATGGAATCGACCGCGGCACAAAACTTAAAAAGTCTGCCGCACGTACTCCCAACTGTGCCTATAGTAGACACCTCATCTAAAATACGACGTCTTGTTTACAAAATGTCAAGCGAACAAGAACAGATAGATGTCGTAATACAGAATAACAAGCACATACCAAGGGTTATTATTTTTTTAAATATAGTTGTGTCTCCGATAATCGGAATTTTGATGGCGATTCGAGGCAACTACGATGGAAAACTATCCGTATCTGGTATTGTACTTCGGATGATATATTTCGTACTCTTTCTGATAGCAATACATTTTGACCATCGGTTTGAACGTATCGAACGGTGGGCAAGACTCTTACCAAAGCTCTTTGGTGTGTTCCTGCTAGGATTTCAATTGGTAGGCGTAATTCCTCGTTATGACTGCAAGCAAGACAGCTGGCGTACTTGTATATAAAAACAGTATTTAAAGACAGAACTATTATCAAAATGTTGACCGACTCCTTCGATTCCTTGTTGGAGTCCGATATGTTCAAAGGGGCTATAGCATACGGCCAGCCGATTGATAGGAAGCCGTGGTATGGGTATTTGTACATAGCTAAGTTTCTTGAACGAGACAAGTTGAAGATAGGTATTGCATCGAAATTGGATAGGCGTGACATGCAGTTAAGACTACAAAACGAGTATCAGGATAGTGGAAAGATAATATATTACTGGAGTGTACCCATCAATGCCGAAATAGAGTCCAAAGTAAAGGAGATTCTTTTCTTTTTTACTCGTCGATACAGTGAAAAATCAGGCAAGACGGAGATATTTTACGGAATTCCACTCTACCCGTTTATACTTGTAGTGCGACTTATCATACTGTACGTCTTCCTAAACAAAGGATATATCACTACCATAGGAGCTCCTGAGCGGAAAAAATTAGCTGTTCTGAGTGCCTACCTTGGTAGTCTCCGAATAGATGGGGTGAAGTACGGGAATGTCGTATACAATAGGCAGGATAACCTATCCTCTGAAAAAAGAATCCGTGAAATAGAGAAGGTTGTTGAAGAAGCGGTAAAATTGAAATTTAACTTTAAAGATAGAGGCGAGCGACCGACGTTTACACCGTATAAGACCGTCGATGGGGCACGAGAAGTAATTGATAGGATAAAACAATTAGGACTACCAGATACAAGTAGGGAAGTCCCTGTATCCGTACGAGAAGTATACGACTGGCTTACCGTGTGGCTGGCCGAATTTACTGAGGATGGAAAGCCGAACAACAAGGCATTACGACCAACAGAGGGAGAGGTACAAGAGCTGGAGACCAACAATACATTCCGTAATGGAGATATAGTATGGGTTACCTATCCAAACAATGAAGACAATAGGAAGAAGCATCCAGAATGGATAGGTAGTTGGCATGCACGTATTAGAAACCCTCAAACGGCTGGAGATCAACCAGGGTATCGAGTGGAATGGCTGGAGGATGGGTTTAGGGGGACGACTACTACAATACCCGCGTCGTGGATTAATAAAACCATTGAAGCGATTAGGGAAGACGGAGGAGAAATCAGACACGACGGAGGTAATCTTCGACGTATTCTAGACGTACTAAAAGTATACAGTGATATAGGAGTCTCTACGGATATTGGGGGTTTGCGGGAAAAAATAATTCAATTGAATGAAGTATCCGATTCGGACACAACTGTTTCCCAAGATAGTTCAGTACAACTAAAATTGTAAGATATTCTTTACTTTTAAAGACATTTTTTTACGTTGCGTCCGAAGCAAAGAAAAAATAGGCATAGAGTCTTCTCTAGCGTAAAATAAACATGAGTATCTCCAAAGCGCTGCTCTTATTACTAACGTTCGCTTCTTCCTCGCGTGCTGAGTGGAACACGACCGCCGTTGCAACGATCGACGGGTACATAAATGAAACTCGGTTTGGTCAATCCGTTGCCATGACGGACAACTACGCTATTGTTGGTGCACCGTTCGACGGTGCAAGGAAAGCATATATCTTTGTTATCAGCAACGGTGTATGGAACACGACCGCCGTTGCAACGATCGACGGGTACACAAGTGAAGATGGTTTTGGTATCGGTATCTCTGTTTCAATGACGGACAACTACGCTATTGTCGGTGCACAATATTCAAGTAAAGCATTTATCTTTGCTATCAGCAACGGTGTATGGAGCACGACCGCCGTTGCAACGATCGACGGGTACACAAGTGAAACTTGTTTTGGTGTCTCCGTTGCCATGACAGACAACTATGCTATTGTCGGTGCAGCATTTCCTGCACCTGGAACAAACAAAGCATTTATCTTTGCAAACACGCCACAACCGTAGAAGCTACAACCACGACTGAAACGCTGCGACGACAGCTACCTGTATTTACCAAAAGAATTTAAAAAAGTGCATCCAGAGGTGGACGATGCGGTAGACAGCGGGTCTACGACCCACACCCTACGACCCATTCGAGCGGAGTGGTGGGTTGAGTTGATTCCAATAAACTCCAATAAATTACAGATAATATAAAAAGTAATAGTTATTTAGAAATTAAAAGTCCTACCAGAAGTTTAACCATGCCGTGCAATTCAGACAACAACGTTTACCCATACGGGAAGCCCCAAGAAAACAATTCAACCAAGCGGAAACAAAGGGATGATCTCACGTACAAGGATTGCTCCTGCTGTGACCGCATCACTGGCCATTTCTCTATGCAGTATAGGCCGATGCAAGCTACGAAACATGTCCGATCCTAAGCCTCGCACGGACATCTCGAATTGTATTCCCCCTTCATGTCCTGGCATCCCAATTCACTCAAGGAAGCACCACCACCCGCCGATGGGTCCACATTACATCTGCACTGAGTGGGATTGTTGTCACTTCCACAATAGTCATCTCCATCAAAAGGCCCAAACTCACATATAATGGCCCAACACTGCCTCGAGCCATCATAAAGATTTAGGTCAAGAGTACCACCATCCAGAAGTGTTGCGGTTGGGTATGGAAGATCTGCCTCGTATTTCCACAACGGATACGGATGATCAAAACAAGAAAGTTCGCACGCACCACGATTCGTACCGTCATAGTTAAACGCATATGGTTTATTCCAGAAATACCCATCGGCTACATCTTTGCATTGTGAGACTTCACAGGTATGATGCAGTACGTCAGAATTAGAGTAAGAGTGCGTATAACTCTTGTATCTGGAAACATATTCTTTATCCGCATCGGGATGAGGGGGGCATTCTGTCATGCATGTACCAAATAAAGGAGCACGAGCTGCGTACTCTGCATCTGTGCCAAAGTCATATGATGTCCATTTGTAGCTATCGTATGCATTTAATATAAATGCACCTTCAATGCACACTGGCGTACCAGAACAGTCATCGGAGGTACCAGATCCAGAACGACCGTATGATGCAGTTGCAGAGTCCGAAGGTAGAGGACATTCTGCAATACACGTATCGGTTTTCGTTGGATCTTGGGTTCCCGTGTAAATGAATTGCGATGCATCGATACACTCTACTGGTCCAGCACAGTCATCGGAGGTACCAGAACCAGAACGTCCCTGTCTCTTTGTGGAGTCACCGTCTACAAGAGGACATTCGGAAACACATGTATCGTCTAAAAGGAATTGCGACGAATCGGCGCACACTGGCGTACCAGCACAGTCATCGGAGTTACCATCACCAGAACGGACCTGTCTCTTTGTTGAGTCGCCGTCTACAAGAGGACATTCTGCAATACATCCATCCGCGTCTGCACTCACGGTAGATGAACCAGTGTATTTAAAAGAATCGTCGTTCGTCGGACACTCAGGGTTTGGGAGCACAATATTATCAGGCGTCCAAGTAACTCGGTTTGTGTCCGCCAAGCTGGGACCCGTAAACTGAGATGACGTTACACCTCTATATGTTAACTGAACCTTGTTACCATTCCAACCATCTCCATACGTATCTCGTCCTATTATTTTGATGGCGGTAATAAATGTGTATGGTGTCATATCAATGCATTGGGATTCGAAACCTGTGCTTATACCTACAGTGGGATTCCAACAGTTATCACTTACTTGTCCATGTAGGAACGGTCCCCCAAGTCCACCTGCCAGACTACCGTCAATACTGTCACAACTTAGACCACTACCTTGAGCAGCACCATCTACGGTCCAGCCGTCAACAACTACTACAAATTCCACTTCCTCACGGTAACTACCTTCTGTAACTACAACTTTAAGATCATTTGCTCCAGTGCATGTGATGTCACCCGTCGCACCCAATTTAATGTCAGTAGATGGTCGTTTTTTAAGTTTTTTTTCACCGTATGCTACCTGCAATACAATTAACAATAATACGATAAGGTATTTCATTTATTAAAAAATATACCGATATATATAGTACCCTACGACCCATTTTCAACATTATTGTACCAAACCTTCAATGTACATTACCAATACATAATTATTACATTACAGTAAAGATATGTATTCCGTGAAACTGTATCGATCAACACACAATTCAATGGCTTCCTCAAAGATATTCGTACCACGTCACCGACGCGACACTACTGGACAGAACCAACGCGAAGGACTCTCCGCAGAAAAAAGGTTTGAAACATTATGCCAACGAAATGGCTGGGAAGTCGTTCAGGCTACCCGCGATGAAAACTACAAGCAGCATATCGATTGCTGGGTCAATGTCTCAGAAGATGGCAAGCACGTCGGCTGCTTTTCCGTCGATGTGAAGGCAGCCAAGCGTGTTGCCAGGCGCGACAGACGCAACCAGTTCACCGAAGTGCAAGACAAACTGCATTGGGTCGAATGGACTGGTCGCTCTGGTTGGCCAGGCTGGGTGCGCGGCAAAGCCAAATGGATGGCATTCGGTATGTGTGACGGTTCCTTCTTAATGGTGGACCGTGCCCGTCTTGAATCGGAAGTCGAACCAATGATTGCATCGAAGCGTCACATTTCACCGAATACGCAATGGGATTGCACCGACGGCGTGTTGTGGAAGCGCCGTGGCAACAAAGACGAAATGACCATGGTATCGACCCCACAACTGCGTGACATTCCAGGTACCTGGACCCTTCGGAATTAATTTTTTATACTATATTATTTAATGATATTCTGTAAAATGAATTTGGTAGACTATCTACATGGTATTCCTCACGCGCGCATCATCCTAATGAAATCGTTCGGAAACTACCGTAGTTTTGTCGGTGGACTCAGGACCAAAGTGGATAAGATGTTCCCCAAACAGGACAAAGATTATATGGAGCCAGCGTGGATAAAATGCAAGGACGGGTGCGACAGTGTACTGGAAGAGTACATTCAAAAGGAGATGCATTCGACCGCCTACATCCTTCGATGCTTGCAAATGTCCATGATCAATGCCCCATTGACCATCTACTGTACGAATATAGCTAAAGTGTCTGGTGTATGGGAGGACGACAAGACTCTGTTTAAAATGGGCACATTCAAACAGTCTGCTGGTCGGTTGATCATGGGGTTTGGACCAAGTGCGTCTGGAAAAACCTATTGGGCGGAGAAGATCATCGACATGCTGTCTCATCTGGAGCCGAATTTCCCGAAAGCGTTCATGTCGATCGACGGAGGTACATACAGGGAAGCCTCCGTCGTGTACCAAACCATCATTAAGTCAGTCACCGACAAAAATATTGGTGGTCTCTCCAACCTAATGTCAGCTGGATTTTCATTCGAAACGTCGTTGTTTTCATCGGGAAAGGTAAAACAAGCCATATCGGCCTATTTAAAGACGCAACCGCCTCCAAATTTGTACGTACCCGATACCCTTGGTGGATGCAAAGGTGGGTTGAGCAAGAAGGGGTTCTGTAGCAACTTGTACAAGAAATACAAGGATATCACAAAAGACAATGACAATTGGATAGGGTTGTGCATATGGCAGCACGTGGAAGACACCATGTGCGTGTTTGGTCCAGAATACAAATGTATTGGATGCAAAGAGAGTGGTAAAGAGAGAGAGCGTAGGGAGGGGAAGCAGTACAGTGATGCCGCGTGGGGGAATTCTTTTTACAGTGGTATTGCCAACGCAAAGAAGGCAAATAAATGGTTTGTTATCCACAACACTGGTGGTCGAATGTTCGATAAGACGTTTCCGTGCATCAATCTGATTGAATCGAACGTAAAAATACCCAGAAAGATACAGAAAAAATACAACTGTGAGGTGTACGATCAGATAAAGATTAAGCTATAAATAGATACGTTTCGTTTACATATGTTCTACTATGTCTTACAATTTGTAGTGTTTCACTTCTGGATCGGTCCCATTGCAAAGATAATCCTGTTCGATGGACCGTACGAAATACTTGACGGAACCTTGGAAGAGATACAACGGTGCTGCAAACGATTTAAGAGTGAGAGGAGCGAATCGAGGCCAATTCGCTGAGTATACGCGCGTTGGTCTCGCTCATTTCCTGTAGGATGACCACCATTTTGGACATGACCAGGGCCTGGTCCCCGCTCAGTTTGTTCTGGTGATGTTTCATTTCAATCTGGTGATGTTTCATTTCAAAGACAAGTTCGCCAATGTACTGGAGCTTCTCCAATTGCAGAGTGTCGTTGGATTTCCATTCGGCCATTTTGTATGCTACAGTGCGTCTTTTATAGTAGCTTATTTCCTCTGAGTGTATATCATAATGGGCGAATCGCATCCAGTACCTCGAATGCTGATGGCCCCCTCCAGGTAGTTGACGTCTGGTTCGTAAATAAACGCCGTTTTAGTATCCAGGGGTACGTTTTCTATCATCGAGGTTGGAGTGGCCTCGTATATGGATTCCCCCTGTATGGTAACCGTGAAATCGGAGTAGCAATTGTTGGTTACCCACACGACCCGCTCTATAATACCAGTGTTGGACGAGCTGGCCGACGCATACTTCCCGTTGCTGTTGGTATCGGTATCCACCGTCGCTGCAATGCCCTCACATGCATCTTTTATTTGGAGGGTCGAATCGGCAGACCCTGGTACCCTGTAGTTTCCATTGCTATCTTTATATACATCTGTAAATGGTATTCCATTGAATTCATACACGTCTTTGCAGTCCTTCACAGACACTACATAATCTCCCCCTGGGTGCGACGTGGTACAATGGGTAACCATCTGGCGCGTGTTGCACTTCATTCGTATCATTTTTCGAAGACTGTTCCCCCTCTTGTAGTTCCGAACGACCATGTTCGTTTGTCGAAAGGGTATATTTACAAGGAGGACGCATGTGATCATGGTACATAGACAACAGAGCATTTGTTTGATGGGAAAGGTTCGGACGGGTTCGCTTCGGATGGAAATGGTTGGTTGTATATGTAGGTTCCGTTTCACCCTGGTTTTACCAATGTCAGACAAATTTATTCCAGATAAGTCCAACTTGGGCATCTTTGACATTTCAATACATATAGAAAGTATTTATATGTTTTAATCGGATAAGTCTATAAAATCACGCTTCTTCTTTGACGGGACTATACACCGTTCCAACGCATTCAATTCCCTTAACCATATGTCCACCACTGGCGTTGCATTCAACGTATCCCAGTCCTTCTTGCGTTTGGCTATACTGGCCTTCAATTTGCCCACTTTATCTTTTGTTAAATCGCGGAGGTTCATGTCCAGGTATTTTTCATTGACATTCTGTTCCATGCAAGCCTGCAATAGTTCGACATTGGTGGAAGTTGTCAACGGTATTTTCCCATCGATACAGACTTGAATAAACTTCATCTTCTGTTCCAGTTCCTTTATGTCGGTCTTCAACTGATTCTTCTGGTATTCTACCCTGGTGCGATACAATTCGTACCGTTTGTCGTAATGGTAGTCGATAATTTCAGATACCGACGTTTGTACTAGGTGTCCGTCACGAAACATGACGTAGTTTTCACGCACAGTCTTTACCAATTTCAATGCCCCGATCATTTTGTCCATGTCTGCTACGTCGTGAATCACAAAGGTGCACGTTTTGTCCGTGTGGGATTCTTCGATTTTGCCAAATTCCAGCTTCGATTTGGGGTTTTTCAATTGAGCTTCGATCTTTTCCGTCCACACACCCACTGGCAGTTCCGTTATGACTAGCTTGTTCGACCCTTCGACAGACCAAACCCCAGAATTTCTAAGCTTCCCATCGTCCCTTGAATACTGACCCCCGTGGCCCTTCGTCCATGGAGTGGGAACTGCAGTAGTATTGCCATGGAGACGATTCTTCAGGAGTTGAATCAGCGCCAGTGGATCGTGTTGAGGGATATCAGACACCCAGCCAGTACCCAGACCACAGACACCATTTACCAGGACCATCGGTATAATTGGTATCGGTTCCTTTGGTTCGATTTCGTTGCCATCCACCTTGGCGCGTTCCAGTACGGGAAAGTCCGTTTCAGGGTATAGTAAGGGGACCCACGGTTGCAGTTCAGTGAATATATAACGAGCAGCAGCATGGTCGCTGCCACCACAGTGACGGGTTCCGAATTGACCGTTGGCCTTTAGATATGGTAGGTTATTGGCCCCAACAAAGTCCTGTGCCATGTTAATGATGGCTTTGGAAATGTTGTCTTCGCCGTGGTGGTAATGCGTGTAGTTGGCTATGATGCCAGCCATTTGTGCCACCTTCTGTTCATTCTTGTACTTTTTTCGAAGAAAGGTCCACAGAATCTTCCATTGTACGTCCTTAAGACCCGACAACCCATTGGGTATCTTTCTACCGTTGTCGGCCCGCACATAGGATGCGTAGGCGCCACGCACGAACTTTTCGTAGGTGTTTCCATCGTTGACTTGAGGCGGTACGGCAGAGATATCTTTCCTAAATTTAGAGTCATCGCCATAAGCACGCTTTAAAATGAAATGATCGCCTGACATACTGAATCGGTAACGGTCCAGGTTTTTAAAGTATACCTTTGCTTCAGCGGACGTTGATGTACCCAGACCCTTGTAATATTTGTACGTCAGGTTCGGCTTCTTCTTCTGGAATGCTTCTGCTTCCTGTTCGTTGAAGAATTCCTTTACTAGCTTTCTTCCTTGAAATGCCTTCACCAAGGGCGTTTTCATAACTTGAATGAATCCTGGCATCTTTAACAGTTCGGGCCAGTGTGAGCTGAAAATAGCCATTACCAACCCACGAATATGAAACCCGTCAACGTCCTGGTCGGCCATGATCATGCAATGCCCGTAACGAAGGTCCTTTGTGGACGTATATTTCACACCATGCTTTAGTCCCAATATTTTTATTACGTTCTGAATTACGGCATTTTCAGACCATTGCTTCTTATTGGCCTTTTCCCCGTTTAAGATTTTCCCCTTTAGTGGATATGCACCATAGCAGGCATTCCCCACCACCGTAAGTCCCGCCATGGCCAATGCTTTGGCAGAGTCCCCTTCGGTGAGGATAATCGTACACTTGTCCGATTGGGAGGTCCCTGCCTTCTTTGCATCGGTCAGCTTATGGATAGACAGCCGAGAGACCTTCTTACCATCGTTCTTCTTCATCTTACGGCCGTCTTTTTCATCTTTTATTTCCTGAAGCCGTTGAATGAGAGGTCCATTCAATAGCTGCTTCTTCAATGGACCTGTCACTTTGAATTGGGTATCGAATTTTTTGATCGGTAGAGTCATGCGTTCCTTCATCTGAGAGTTAAATGTAGGGTTTGCCAAATAACATTTCATGACAACACGGAGCTGCTTTTTTATATCATTCTTCTTCAGACCCATCTTTTTGACAAGAGCACTTTCCAGCAAAGCTTTACAGATTTCATCCAATACATGATCTACGTGGTGGCCGTCGTTACGGGTCCAGACATTATTGACAAAGGATGTGTTCTTTGATTCGGAATCCCGATCCACTAGACCAACGGCAACGCACCAGTTCTTTTTCTGGGAGTAAAAGAGAGGGTCGGTCCCCAGCTGCTTTATCGCGTAACACTTGAACCTGCCGCCCATGCCATGTAAGGATATTTCATTGTTATTGAAATATACGTTGACACCTGCACAACATGCTGCAATGTCAAATGCCCTTCGAGTCATGAGCTTGAATACGTCGTCTGGTATTTCTACAAGTGACTGGTCGTTTAGTTTGAACCGTTTCAGATCGAGCTTACAAGAAAATTGTGTATGGACATTACCATCGGATTCGGACTGTTGAATACTAGCACGGGTTTTCATGTTGTTTTTATATTTTACGACCAGTTTCTTTTTACCATCGTCGCATTCAACCAGAGATTCTTCGGAGAAAATAGATGCCAACTTAATACCGATACCATTTCGTCCACCTTCGTAACGCATTTCAGTATCATCGAAGTTTTGCCCCGCCCGCATGCGGAAAAACACCATTTCTGGAATGTATATCTTCTTTTTTGTCAGGGCATCCTTTTCAGAATGGTATTTGACTGGTATGGTCTTACCATTGTTTTCGATGGAGAATAAACCATTCTTCTGAAGGGTTATATCAATTCTTGTAGTGCCTGCTTTCCTGGTATAGTTATCAGCCGCATTCACCAGTGCTTCGTCAAACACCTTAAACAACATGGGTACTACGGTAAGGTCAGTCACTTCACCATTGATGTTTATTTTCCATGTTTCTTCAGTAACAGACCCGCCGTAAGTGTCTGGACGTTTTAAAACATGTTCAATGTCCGTTAATACGGTAAACTTACCTTTCTTTGCTTTCTTTTGCATCTTGGAATTCATTTGCTTTATTTTAACCATATACTGTAATATATTTGTAACTTTTTCAAAAATTTATACGAAGACCGAATTGTTTTTTGTGCGTGGGTCGTAGGCCAGTTTGGTATTTATTTTTAGTATCTGTGATACTACCAAATTAGTACAACCGTGGTGCCTATGAAAAATGAGATAAAAGACACCCCTTATATTTTTTCCATTTTTGAAAAAGATAGAACGCCGATGTGTGTACACGCTTCGGCGTTCTATCTTTTTCGTTTTTAGTGTTTAGGTTTTTTTTTTATTTTGGGTCATATAGACACATCATTACCCC
>OJFB01000446.1_pt1 | contig 10928 bp, 8 predicted proteins | sample 1593811 | NCBI WGS metagenome assembly OJFB01 (sample SAMN05416736, study PRJEB24817) | seawater metagenome | isolation source: Sea water | place: Canada:Atlantic | collected 2013-07
GTCGTCGGCAGCGTCAGATGTGTATAAGAGACAGATAATAACTTTAATTACACCAAAGGTAGTGTCGGATTAGCTCGAACATTTAAGAACGACACTGAAGATAGTCAATTTTTTATAATCTTACAGGATGAACCCTTATTTGAAGGAGAGTATACGCCTGTCGGTAGAGTTCTTTATGGGTTAGAAGTCCTAAAAAAAATAAAATATGAAAGACGATCAGAATATATTTTAAGACCTGACTTCATTAATTGGTTTAAAATGCTTAATTAATAAGGGATAAAATCTCAGGTTGAACCCATTATAGCCACTCTAATACTATTATTATTAACCAAAAGTTGATGAGATAAGTTTGTGAAAAATGTCCTAAAAAATACAATTAGGAAAAAAATTAATTTAAGTAGAAAAAAGTTAATTGAACAACCTTTAAAAATTTTAAAGAAAATTAATATAGAAAAATTAACAAAATTCACATCCTCATCTCTAATAGAAAAATACAATAAATTCAAAGAAAGAGCTAAACAAAAAGAACTGCGTAGAGTCAAATTAATAAAAGAAGAAAAAATTAAAGAATTAAAAAAAGAAAAGTTAGAACAAGAAAAACAAAAAAATGAAGAAATAAGGTTAATTAAACAAAATGAATTAAATCTAATAAAGGAAGAAAAACAAAGAATAGAAAAAAAAGAAAAACAGAAAATAAAAATTATAAAACAACAACAGCAAATTGAAAGAAAAAAAATTAAACTTGAAGCTCAAAGAATTAAAGCTGAAGAACAAAAACTAAGAGACGAAGAAGAAGAAAAAGTAAGACAAGATGATTTAAAATTAAAAGAAGAAAAACTAAGATTAGATTTTTTTGAAAAACAAAGAATAAGACAAGAGCAACAAAAAGCCAAAATCGAAAATGATAAATTAATGGCTCTTGAGAGACAGAATGCCCGTGAAGCTAAACAGAAAATAAAAGATGAGGAAGAAAGATTAAAGAATATTGAGATTGATAAACAAAAAAAAGATGAGCAAAGATTAAACGAAGAAGAACATAAATTAAATTATCAAAAACAAAAACTTGAAGAAATAGAACAAAATATCAAAAATATTGAAGTTGAAAGATTAAGAGAAAAAGAAATAAAAATATTAAAAGAAGCTGATGAGTTAAGAGAAAAAGAAAAACAACTTAGACTAAAAGAACAATTAGAAATAGAAGAACTTAAGGAATTGAGATTAAATGAACTCAATCAAAGAAAAATTCAGGAAGAATTACAATTAAAAGAAGAAGAAATAAGATTAGAAAATTTAAAAGAACAAAAAATGATTCAAGCTAGAATTCTTGAAGAGAAAAGAGTTAAAGATGAAGAAGAGAGAATAAAAGAGTGGGAAAGAAAATTTGATAAGGAACAAATAGCAAAAGAAGAAGAATTGCTTAAAAAGTTTAATGACCAGCTAATTAGAGAAAAAGAAGAAAGTGAAAAGATAATAGAATTTAAAAAAGAAGAAGTAATAGAAGAAAAAAAAGAAGAAATATTAGAAAATGAGGTAAAGAAAAAAGAAGACGAAAGATATTAGTTAATTAAAGGTTTTCCTGTTGCTAGTGTGTGTTTAATTCTATCTTGAGTTTCTTTTGTTTCGATTAATCTCATAAATGCATCTAATTCTAATTTAAATAAATCATCTTCCGATAAAGTTTTATCAATAGTTGTGTCTCCCCCACTCAAGACATGTGCTAATTCCTTAGCAACTGTAACACCATGCTCACGAATTACTTTTTCATTGTAAAGCTTTTCTAGAATTTTATTCATTTCTACTAAAACTTTTTTTCCTGGTAATTTAAATTTCGTCTCTGACGGAACTTTAAATTCTTTATTGTCACCTAAGATTTTTTTTGAAACCTCAAGCAAACTATTTCTGTTCATTATTTTTTTATCTTCAGGTTTTAAATATTTTAATGGTTCTGCCTCAACTGGTGAAGTAGCTGTTTTACCATACCCAATAATATCAAAGACTTTAAGGGGTGCGTAATGAGAATTTTTTTTAGCCTCATCTGTATCAAGCCATCTTGCTAGCATTTCCTTACATCCCCCTCCAGCTGGTATCAATCCAACTATTGTTTCCACTAATCCAATTACAATGTTTGTATGTGAAGCTACAAAATTACTTTGAACCATAACCTCAAATCCTCCACCAAGTGTTAATCCTGATGGTGCAGAAACAACCGGATGATTTGAATATTTAAGGTGTTTACAGGTTTCTTGAAAATATCTAATAAATTTTTCTATAGATTTAAAATCATTCTTATTTGCAAAATCCATCGTATAACTCAAGTTTACCCCAGCAGAAAATTGCATACTTTCATTTATTATAATCAACGGTTTATCTGTAGCTTTTTTTAAAGCATCCATTGAGTCATAATCTAGAGCATTAGCTTTAGTGGTAAACTCAACAATATTATAATCATTAAATCTATATATCTGAGCAGAGCTATTTCCATCAACACTTAATGCTTTCTTTTTTGCTTTTCCAAATGTTTCGATGTCAGTATATTTTTGTCTAGATCCATAAAAATCTTGATTTCTACTTTGAAATAGATTTTCTAAAAAAGCATTTCCTTTAAAGTCATCAATCTTATCAAAAAAAGTATCAACTCCAATCTCTTCTAACATTTCAAATGGACCTTTAGTCCAATTAAAACCTAACCTCATTGCTTCATCAATATCATTAAAATCTTTTGTAATTGATGGAACTAAAGAAGAAGCATATTTAATAATCTTAGAAATAACAGACCAAGCATACTCACCATACTTATCGTCTCTTGAGATTAATTTTTTAAGATCTACATTATCTGATTTAATATTAATCTTTTTACTTGCTGAATATTCTCCAGTTTCAAGATTAATAGCTTCCATGACTTTAACTTCACCCGTTTTATTAACCTTGTAAAAACCTCCCTTACCTTTTCTACCTGTATACCCAGTTTCAATTAACGTTTTTACTAAAGAAATTTCTTTTGCAACTATTTGAAAAGGATCATTTTCTGATAATTCTTTAATAAAACTTTTTAAAACATCCGCCATTAAATCAATACCAATTAAATCATAAAGACCAAACACACCTGTTTTTGGTATACCCATTGGTCTTCCAAAAATTGCATCAGCTTCTTCTATGCTAAGTTTCATTTTAAAAGCCTCAGTCATTGCAACTTGCATTGCAAAAACACCTATTCTATTTCCTAAAAAACCTGGAGTGTCATTACAAATAATTGCACCTTTTCCAAGTTCTGTTTCACAAAAATTTTTTAGAGAGTTTATTTTATCTAGATCATTATTTTCATTTTTAACTATCTCTAATAACCCCATGTATCTAACTGGATTAAAAAAGTGAGTAATGCAAAAATCTTTTTTTTCTTCTTCTGATAAATGTTCAGATAAGACTTTAATGGGGATAGAGGATGTGTTTGAAGAAACTATTGCACCCTTTTTTCTTTCTCTAAATATTTTTTTATAGATATCATGTTTGATATCTATTCTTTCAACGACAGCTTCTACTACCCAATCTGCCTCCTTAACTTCATCAAAATTATCTAAAATATTTCCTACTTTAATGTTGTTTATTTTTGACTTATCTAACAAAAGTGGAGGTCTTGATTTGTGAATTTTATCTCGCGCTTGCTCACTTATTTCAGTTTTTAAATCTAGTAAAGTTACTGGAATGTTTGCATTACACAAATGTGCTGCAATACCACTACCCATAGTTCCTGAGCCAATAACTACAACTTTTTTAATTTCCATAAGATTTAAAAATTGAAGAGCTGTTTATAATAAAAAAAATGAGATTAGTAAATAAATTACCTATTAATTCCTCTTAGTCTTTCAGATCTTCTTCTTAAAAGTTCTGCACTAACAAGAATTAATGTGGACATTATAATTAAACAGGTTGCCACAGCCATTATAGTTGGACTTAACTGCTCTCTTAACCCTACCCACATCTGAATTGGAATGGTAGTATTTTCTAGTCCCGCTAAGAATAACACAACTACTACTTCATCAAATGAAGTTACAAAAGCAAATAGTGCTCCTGAAATTACACCCGGCAAAATTAATGGTAACGTTATTTTCATAAAAGTATTTACTGGATTACTTCCCAAACTTGCGGCTGCACGTGTCACGCTATGATCAAACCCTGTTAATGTTGCTGTTACCGTAATAACTACAAATGGAGTTCCTAAAATAATATGCGCTAGAACTATTCCTGTATGCGTTGCAGCTAAACCAACTTTTGCCATAAAGAAAAATATAGCTGTTCCTGAAATAATTAATGGAACAATCATTGGTGAAATTAATAAAGCCATAAATGCTGCTTTGTAAGGCATGTGTCTACTGCTTAAACCTAATGCAGCAACTGTTCCAAGAATTGTAGAGCCAATGGTTGCAAAGAAAGCAATAATAATACTATTCTTTGCAGCAAGCCCCCACGGATTTTTAGTTCCATAAATCATGTCCTCATACCATCTTAATGAAAATGCATCTGGGTCAAGTGCTAACATTCCCTTAGAAAAGTGAATGTATTGCTCAGCATTAAATGAAAGTGGTAAGATTATAAACAATGGTGCGATTAAAAAGAAAAATACTAACGCACAAATTGTTAAATATGTGTAGTGCCAAACTCTATAATTCCATGATGTATAAGTTGGTAATGACATAATTTATCCTAATTTAATATTATCTATCCCTACTAATTTATTATAGATCCAGTAAATAGTTAAGACACCTACTAATAACATTGTTCCTAATGCAGCAGCAAATGACCAATCTAGAGAACTTTTCATGTGATAGGCAATTGTATTACTAATCAAAGATCCACTTGCCCCTCCAACTAATGCGGGAGTTATATAATAACCTATTGCTAAAATAAAAACTAACAAGGACCCTGCACCAATTCCAGGAACTGTTAATGGAAAATATATTTTTCTAAATGCTACAAATGGTGTTCCACCCAAAGATTTTCCAGCTCTCATTAAGCTTGGAGATATTGTTTTCATAACACTGTAAAGAGGTAAAACCATAAATGGCAATAAGATTTGAGTCATTGCAACAAAAGTTCCGATTACATTATACATTAGTTCTGGTCTTGCATCGTTTGCTGCAAGTCCGAGCCATACAATTAAATCATTAATTGGTCCTTGCTGCTGAAGCAAAACCATCCAACTTGAGGTTCTGACCAATAGTGATGTCCAGAATGGAAGAAGTACACATATCATCAGTAAATTACTATATTTCATGGGCAATGTAGCTAATAAGTATGAAATTGGATAAGCAAGTATAAAACAGAATATAGTTACCCAAAAAGCAACTTTGAGGGTTCTTAGCCAAAGTATTTTGTGAATTCTTCTATCTTCATCTTGTTGAATGATGTTTCTTTCTGGGTCAAGTTTTAAATCCACACCTTTCAAGTATTTAACATAAGACCATTTTGGTGCAGTATTCTTTAGGGCAACCCAGTAATCTACATTTCTCCAGATTTTATGAGTTTCCATAAACTGCTCTTTGTAGTTACCCTTTTCAAATTTCTTAATTTTTCTATTTGTTTTTTTTAATCCACTACTAAAACCAGACTTTTCATAATTTAATCTTTGATATAATTTTCCTGATTCCTTACTTATTGCAAGTGGGTAGAAATCATTATAAAAAGCTTCATATACAGTCTCATCAGGCAACTCTTTACCATCCCATTTCTCAAGTGCTGCAAAAGTATTTGGCAACTTGCTTGTAATCATACGATCATCAACACTTCTAAATAGCATGTCACCTATTGGAAATACGTATGTAATTATCAGGAATAAAAATAAAGGACCTACAAGGAATAGTGCTTTCAACTTATTTTTTCTTTCAGCCTTCTTTAAACTGACCTCTAAAGGTATTCCATCTGATGATAATATTTGTTCTGTACTCATATTTTAAAAATTCTAAAAAAAAAGGGCGGTTATTTTGTAACCGCCCTAAATTTTATAATAAAAACTTAATCTATAAAACTAAATTATAGTCCAGCTTTCATTGCTTCCCATTTTTCACCAATTTCATCCTGGTTATCTGCCCAGAATTCAGGGTTCATAAGAGCATATGATTTAGTGTTAGCAGGTGCAGTTGGCATATGTGGTACCATTACTGTCTTACCATCCTTAAACCAAGGTTCTCCAGCTTCCATGATAGCGATTGAAGATTTTCTCCAAGGAGCGTAAGCAATATACTTCGCACTTCCTGCTAGACCTTCAGTACTTGTCATTTCTCTAAGAACTTTCATAGCTTTACCATTAGCATCGTTAGGTCCACCTTTAACCATAGCGAAATATTCATAGTCAAGAATTTGAGTATCCCATACTTGCGTAATTGGAGTTCCTTCCATTTGCGCATTAAAGAATCTACCATTCCAACCAGTTGCCATGATAACTTCACCATTAGCTAATAGTTCTGGTGGCTGAGCTCCAGCATTCCAGAATACACATCCACCTTTTGGATCTTCACAAAGTGCTTTGATTTTAGCTATCGCTTTATCAACTCCACCATCAGCTGCAAGTTTGTCATAGATTTTAGATCCACCTTTACCAGCTTTTGTACCTAAAGCTGCTTGAGCAAATTCTATGTTAGACATTGCACCTTTGTATAGAGATCTTTTTCCAGGAAACTTTTTAGTGTTAAAAAAGTCTTTCATAGTCTTAGGTTGTTTTTTTGCAAAAACTTCATTGTCATGATTGTATGCAAAGTTCCAAGAGTATAAAATATTTCCTACAGCACATTTAGAAGGCATGCTTGTAAAAAAGTCATCTGAAGCTTTTGTTCCATCTGGAGCAGGTGCGAAGTCTTTATCGAAATCGAATTCAACAAAAATTCCTTCGTCACAACCAATGATAGTGTCTTTTGCGTACACATCAATGATGTCCCAAGTGATTTTTCCAGCTTCTTTTTGAGCTTTAATTTCAGATAATCCACCTGTGTAGTCTACCCAATTAACAGGTATTCCAAGTTTTTTAGCAGTAGGATCACCATAACCTAGCTTTTGGCTTTCAGTATAAGCACCACCCCAAGACACTACAGTAACTGCAAATGCTGAAGTTGTGATAGAAAGTACAAAAGATAGAGCAAGTAATAGTTTACTTAATTTTTTCATTTTCTCTCCTATTTAACGTTAACGTTTGTTATTTTATAAAGTGAAAGTAAAACAATATAGGTTAGATGAGTCAACAGCCAATTATGGCTTAATTGCCTTTATTTTTTTATGTTTTTTGAAAGAATTTTTAAAGATTATTTTGGATCTAAAGCTCTACAGTCAATACTGTTCCAGCCAATATTAAGCACATTACCTTTTTTAAGATCTAGTCTTGCAGTGCTATTTGGCACTTTAAGAATAAATTCTTTGTTTCCTAATAAATCAACTCTAAGTCTTGTGTGATCACCATGATAAATAATTTCTTCAATTTTACCCTTATGATTATTATCCATTTTATCTGTAGGGTCTATAATTGCTCTTTCAGGTCTTAGTGAAACTTTAGTTTTATCTCCCTTTGCTTTTACAGCAACTGGATTTGCTAAAATTTCTGTGCCATCTTCTAATTTTATTTTACATTTATCACCTGAAATATCTGAAACCTGACCTAAAAATTTATTATTCTCTCCGATAAATTCAGCAACAAAAGAATTAACAGGTTTTTCATACAACTCATCAGGGCTTGATAATTGTTGAACTTTACCATCATTGAAAACTGCAATTCGATTTGACATTGTTAATGCTTCAGTTTGATCATGTGTTACATAAACAACTGTTACACCAATACTTTCATGAATATGTTTAATTTCATATTGCATACTTTCTCTTAAATTTTTATCTAATGCTCCTAATGGCTCATCCATTAATACTAATTGAGGATCAAAAACTAATGATCTTGCAACTGCTACTCTTTGTTGTTGTCCTCCTGATAGTTGCATGGGCATTCTAGATTCAAAACCTTGTAGAGACACCATTGATAAAGCTTTATCAATTTTTTTGTCTGCTTCATCTTTTGGAATTTTTCTCACTCTTAAAGGAAAAGCTAAATTTTCATAAACAGTCATGTGTGGAAATAAAGCATAATTTTGGAATACCATTCCAATTCCTCTTTTGTGAGGCGGAATATTTGAAATAACTTTGTTGTCTAAATAAATCTCTCCATTCGTTGCTGTTTCAAATCCTGCCAGCATCATTAAGCAAGTGGTCTTACCTGAACCAGAGGGTCCTAACATTGTTACAAACTCACCCTCTTCAATATCTAGATTTAGACCTTTGACTACTAAGGTTTTCCCATCGTAGCTTTTGTCTACATTATCAAATTTAACGAATTCACTATTTTTTAACATAAATTTTCTTTATGGAATTTAAAACATTTGTAGAGTTTTTTATCAAGTTTTTTTATTTCAACTACTTAATGTGAAGATCTTTTGAAAAATTACAAAATAACTCACACCCTTTGTCAGTTATTCGTATTGCTTCTGATGCTTCAACTCCCCACCCTCCAAATTGCATTACAGCAATCATATGAAAAGTAACATTTGGTTCTAGAATAGTCATATCGCCTTTAGATATATTAAGAGTATGTTCGCCCCAATCAGGTGGATAGCCAATTCCTATTGAATAACCAGTTCTAGAGGTTTTTTCTATTCCATATTTATCTAGAATTTTCCAAAAAGCTTGAGCAACATCATCTGCTGTTTGTCCAGGTTTTGCAGCATCTATTCCAGCTTGAAGTGCCTCATTTGTTTTATTCATAGTATCAATTTTCAATTGATCGGGTTTTCCAAGTAAAACTGTTCTAGCCATTGGACAATGGTACCTTTGATATACCCCTGAAAGCTCTATTATTGTAGCCTCACCCTCCACAAACTTATCTTGAGTTGCTGTTAAATGTGATGCTGAAGTACCTTTTCCTGTTGGAAGTAATGTTGCAATACTTGAATACTCACCTCCAAATTCTGGAGTTCCATAAAATAATGCTTTTTGAATTTCACCTACAGCATCACACTGCCTGACACCTGGATTTATAACATCAATTGCTGTTTGCATTCCTTTTTGGGAAATTATTGCTGCAGATTTCATAAGTTCTATCTCAGCATTAGATTTAACAACACGAGCCCAATTAACTAATCTTTCAGAATCTATTAACTTAACATTTGGCAGCCCTTGTTTCATTTTTTCATAACAATAAGCTGTAAAATAATGACTATCCATTTCTAAACCTATTGTAAGTTTATCCCATTTTCTTTCTTTTATAATTTCTACTAAATTATCAAATGGATGAAGTGGCCAAGTATGAATATATTTTTCATCATAAACTAGAATATTTTCATTTTTTAAATAAGTTTTTATATAAGCCCCACCTGAATCTTGTTTTCTAACCCAGCATAATGGCTCATCAGCATTTACATGCACAATTGCAGCTTGGGCATAATAAAATGACCAGGCATCATAACCAGTTAAATAGTTTATATTTGCTGTATCACTAGAGATTAATAACTCTATGCCTTTTTCTTGCATTGAACTTTGAACTTTTTTTAATCTTGCTTTATATTCTTCTTTGCTAAAATTCATATCTTAATAACTATTAATTTTCTTTGGAAATTTTTTATTTTTAACTTCATTTTTAAACTTAATTATAGCATTATTTATTTGTTGTGTAATATTTGCAAACTTTTTAACAAACCTAACCTTAATAAGATTTAATCCTATCAAATCATCAGTAACCAAGACTTGACCATCACAATAAACTGATGCTCCTATTCCAATCGTAGGTATCTTTATGTTTTTTGTAATCTCTTTTGCTAATGAACTTTCTACACATTCTAATACAATGGAAAAAACACCTAATTCATCTAAAATTTTGGCATCTTTTAAAAGATTATTTCTTTCTATTGTTTTTTTTCCTTTAGCTTTAAAATTTTTGGCTGACTGAGGAAGAATTCCTAAGTGCCCCATTACCGGAATTTTATTTTTAATGAGTGTTTTAACTATATTATATATCTTTTTTCCACCCTCTAACTTAACTGCATCACATTTTGTTTTTGAAATAATTACTTTTGCATTTCTTAAAGCTTCTGAGCTATTTCTATAAGTGTTATGTGGCATATCAACAACCATAAGACTTTTTTTTATTCCCATTCTCACACTCTTAGAATGTTCAATCATTATATCAAGTGTTACACTTCTGGTTGATTTGTAATTATATAAAACAGACCCTAATGAGTCTCCAACTAAAACGATATCACAATGTCTATCTATAATTTGAGCAATATTTTTAGAGTATGCTGTTAAACAAATAATCTTGGATCTATTTTTTTTTTTAAGTATTTTAGAAAATTTGTTATTCATTAATATATCATCTATTTTCGTATAGCTTATATTCTATAATGAATAATTACTCTAATTCAATAGTGCTTGGCGGCTTTGAAGTAATATCATAAACTACTCTATTAATTCCTCTAATATTATTTATAATTTGATTGGAAATTGATTGCATAAAGCCTTTAGGAAAGTCAAAAAAATCTGCAGTCATGCCGTCTTCAGATGTAATTGCTCTTAATAAACAAATATGTTCATAGGTACGATTATCCCCCATAACACCAACTGTTTTTACAGGCAACAAAGCTGCATAAGCTTGCCAAATTTTATCATATAATCCATGATCTCTTAAAGCTTTAATAAAATAGAAATCTGCTTCTTTCAAAATTTTAATTTTTTCATTTGTTATAATGCCAGGCATTCTTATTGCTAAGCCCGGACCAGGAAATGGATGTCTAGAGATTATGTCATTAGATAAATTAAGTTCTAACCCTAATTTTCTAACTTCATCTTTAAATAAAAATTTAAGAGGCTCTACTAATTTTAATTTCATTCTTTTAGGAAGGCCACCCACATTA
>OJFB01000449.1_pt1 | contig 10901 bp, 8 predicted proteins | sample 1593811 | NCBI WGS metagenome assembly OJFB01 (sample SAMN05416736, study PRJEB24817) | seawater metagenome | isolation source: Sea water | place: Canada:Atlantic | collected 2013-07
ATCTACACGTAAGGAGTCGTCGGCAGCGTCAGATGTGTATAAGAGACAGATTGAATAGGGTCTATCATTAACTTAAATATGATTTAAATAGATCATAACAATACATAGTTTTGCTATTCAAATAAAATACAGTGGCAACAGATTTGGGAGCCATAACCTATATTATTTATCAATTGAATTTTTAATAACTGATTCAAAAGTTTCATCATAATCTTTTCTCAGTGTTCCCATTATTCTGTCCCAAAACAGTAAGTATAATCCATAATTCCCATCAAATTTTTTATGATGTAGATTATGAGCTACTGAGGTATTAATCCATTTACCAAACCAATGCTTATGAAATCCTTTAGGGTAAATTTCAAAACCTAAATGACCATAAACATTATACAATATCTGAAAAAGAAAAAACATCCCTAGAGCTGGAGCATATAAAGGAATTGTAAATGCTAAAAAAGGATGAATTCCTACTTCAATAATTGCTTCAAAAGGATGGAAAGCATAAGCTGTCCATGGGGATGGATTGGTAGATTTATGGTGCACTAAATGAACGTGTTTGAATAAGATTGGGTGATGCATAATCCTATGCCACCAATAAAACCATGTGTCGTGAACAATTAGCATCCAAAAAAATGAGAAAAATAAATAAGGATACCCATATTCTTCAATGTCTTTATAAGTATTTGTAAGATGATTAAATTTAACAAACGTAAAAATAATTACAGTTGCAAATATGGTAATGGTCATTAAAGACCAAAAGATATCTCTTTTGTAATCTGTTAGTCTTGGGATCTTCTTCTGAATCTTTCTGTACCAAAGTGGTTTTTTTAATATCACATAGAACAAAACAAAGCTTATACTCGCAAATGAAAAATACCTAAACAGTATGGTAGAAGTTATTTTGGTCCAAATTTCAAAAGTGATGTCCATTTGACAATCTTTATTAGTGTGATCACAAATTTATATTAATTAGTATTAAAAGAGGTAAATTCAATAAAATAATAGTTAAAAGTTTATTTTTATTATGAAGTTGTTTGACAATGTAATTTAGTTATACATCGAAATTATTCATAAAACTTTATTTGTATGACCTAAATTAAATAACTTTATAGTTTAGTACTACTTTGTAAATCATAAAAACCCAACTCATGAATTTAAAACCTTATTTAATAATTATATTATTGTCTTTACCATTTACCCAAAAAATAAATTCTCAAGACTGGAATACATTTGCAAATACAAGCCGTTATGACAAAGCTAATTTAGAACTTAAACTACACACAAAAGCTCATAATAGAGTTGTTTTTATGGGGAATTCAATTACCGAAGGTTGGGTTCAGATGCGTCCAGAATTTTTCAACGATAGAGATTACATCAACAGAGGTATAGGTGGTCAAACTACACCGCAAATGCTTTTACGTTTTAGAGAAGATGTGATTAATTTAAACCCATCAGTTGTAATCATTTTAGCGGGCACAAATGATATTGCTGGTAATAGTGGATACATCTCTCTTGAATCTATTATAGATAATATTAAGTCTATGTCTGAAATTGCAAATGCCAATGGAATAAAAGTAATTATCTCTTCAATTTTACCAGCAATAGATTATCCTTGGAAACCCGGATTAAATCCTGCACCGAAAATTATTAAAATAAATAAAGCCTTAAAAGCATATTCTAAAAAGAATAATTTTATCTATTTAGACTACTTTTCTGCTATGGTTGACGATAAAGGTGGTTTAAAGGTTCCTGAGTACACAGCTGCCTCAGATCTTGTTCATCCTAATGAAAAAGGATATGAGGTGATGGAAAAATTAGTTGAAATTGCTATTAAAAAGGCATTAGCCAAGTAGACATGAAAAAGATTTTTTATAACGTATTTTTGTTTTACATGATATCATTATTTTTTTCATGTGAATCTCCTCACATACATTCATTAAAATTAAATCCACTTTTTTCAAATCAAATGGTTCTTCAGCAAGAAAAAAATGTGGCAATTTGGGGTGAATATGCACCAAATAGTTCTGTAACAATTAAAGGAAGTTGGGGTGAAATATCCACTGGAATGTCAGATAAAAATGGAAGTTGGAAAGTATTAATTCCAACTCCGAAAGCAGGTGGGCCTTTTGAATTAGAAATTACCACCAAAACTACTACCAAAAAAATAACCGATGTTATGATTGGTGAGGTTTGGTTGGCATCTGGCCAATCAAATATGGAAATGGATTTTGATTATTGTTGTAATACAACAGACAATTCAGAAATAGAACTTTCTTCAGCTAATTACCCTGAAATAAGAATGCTTAATATCACAAACCAAATAAGCTCATTACCTACTAATAATTTTGAGGGAAATTGGGAGAAAGCTGTTGGAAAAAACATTGTAGATTTTAGTGCAGTTGGATATTTTTTTGCCAAAAAATTACATAAAAAATTAAATATTCCTATCGGAATTATTCATTCGAGCTGGGGCGGAACTGATATTGAAGCTTGGACTAGTAGAGAAACACTAGACACCATAGATTTTTTAAAGGAAGACATGAGCTCTTATGATACATTGGTTAATAAATCATCCAAATCAATAGAATGGTTTTCTCAGTTTGAGTCTGTAAAATTACCCTCAGATGTTTGGTACTTATTCCTAGAAGATCCTATAGGAATGCCTGATAAATGGAAAAAGTTAGACTTTAAAGATGATAAATATATCAGTTCAAGTTATCAAGACTATACGAAATGGGAAAAACTAATCTTACCTGGCTCATTTGACAATGTTTTTGAAACAAATGATTTTGATGGAGCTATTTTATTTGAAAAATCTTTTTCATTAAAAGAAGTTAAAGGCAATTATACTCTTAATCTTGGACCTATTATTGATATGGAATTTACTTATATAAACGGAGAAAAAATTGGCTCTAGTTTAGGGAAAAAAAGTTTAGCTAATAAATCATATAAAATACCTAAAAATCTTCTTAAGACTGGTCAGAATAGTATAATCATTAAGGTCATAAACCAATACAACGAGGGAAAGGTTGGAGAGATTTCGTTAAATAATTCTTTGGGAGATAACATGTCATTAAATGGAATATGGAATTATAAAGTTATTGCTGAGGTATACAATCAGTTTAATGAAAAGGAGCAAACGTGGCCCTATTATTCTTTTTATTTATATGAAGATCCGTCTATAAATTTTTCAAAAAGACCTCAAGTACAAAGCTATACACAAAACTCAAAATCAGCACTTTTCAATGGAATGATACACCCCATAATACCTTATAATATTAAAGGTAGTATCTGGTATCAGGGAGAAAATAATGTTTCAAGATTTAAAGAGTATGAAACTCTATTTCCAGCTATGATAAAAGATTGGCGTAAAAAATGGGGTTCAGATTTTCCGTTTTATTTCGTTCAAATAGCACCTTTTGAGAACTATAACGGTCTATCCCCATCATTACGAAATATTCAAAGAAAAACATTAAAAGTTGAAAAAACTGGTATGGTAGTGACATTAGATATTGGTGAAATAGATGACATCCATCCATCAAACAAACACGATGTTGGGTATAGATTGGCTGGATTAGCACTTTCTAATGATTATGGAAAACCTATGGTAGCTTCTGGGCCACTATATGAAAATTTTGAAGTATCTGGCAATAAACTAATAGTAACATTTGATTTTGTTGGTTCTGGTTTAACCTCTTATGATAAAGAACTTGCAGCATTTGAAATTGCTGGTGCTGATAAAAAATATGTTAAAGCAAAAGCATATATTGAGAATAACAAGGTTTACATATATTCTTCTAAAATCCAAAATCCAAAATACGCAAGGTATGCATGGAAAGACACTAGTGTTGCAAGTTTATTTAATAAAGAAGGATTACCCGCCTCTACTTTTACCACGGAATAAAAAAGAATAATCTCACCACAATTAATGGTTTAATAATTTTATAGTACGTTATCAATTATATCCTGAACCACTTCTTGATTTAACAAGGTACTTGTATCTCCTAAACGATCAGTTTCATTACAAGCAATTTTTCTTAAAATTCTTCGCATAATTTTACCAGAACGCGTTTTAGGCAACCCATTTGTGAATTGCATTTTGTCAAGTTTGGCTATTGGGCCTATTCTGTCTGTGATTAATTGATTGATCTCAATTCTTAAGTTATCATGATTTCTAGATTCTCCCGTGTCTTTTAATGTAATATATCCATACAAAGCGCTTCCTTTAATATCGTGAGGAAAGCCAACAATGGCAGATTCTGCAACTGCAGGATGTTCATTAATAGCATCCTCTATAGGTGCAGTACCAAGGTTATGACCTGAAACTATAATCACATCATCAACCCTACCTGTTATTCTATAATACCCAACTTCGTCTCTTAGTGCCCCATCTCCAGTAAAATACTTATTGTCAAATGCAGAGAAATATGTTTCTTTATAGCGTTGATGATTTCCCCATATCGTCCTAGCGATACTTGGCCAAGGGAATTTAATACATAAACGACCCTCAACTTGATTCCCTTTCAATTCATTTCCATTTTCATCCATCAATGCAGGTTGAATGCCAATAAATGGTAAAGTTGCATACGTAGGCTTCGTAGGTGTTACATAGGGTATTGGAGAAATCATTATTCCTCCTGTTTCCGTTTGCCACCAAGAGTCTATAATAGGACTCTTTCTTTTTCCTATGTTTTCATTATACCAATGCCAAGCTTCTTCGTTTATAGGCTCTCCAACAGAACCTAAAACTTTTAAGGAAGAAAGATCATAGTTTTCTATGAAATCAGTGCCTTGTTTTGCCAAAGCTCTAATGGCGGTAGGAGCTGTATAAAACTGACTAACTTTATGCTTTTGAACAATGTCCCAAAAACGACCATAATCTGGGTAGCTTGGTACACCTTCAAACATGACTGTAGTTGCGCCATTTGCTAATGGACCATAAACAATATAACTGTGTCCTGTAATCCAACCAATGTCTGCAGTACACCAGTACACATCATTTTCTGTGTATTGAAATGCATTTTTAAACGTATAGGCAGTATACACCATATATCCAGCTGTGGTATGAACCATTCCTTTAGGCATTCCTGTAGAACCCGAAGTATACAAAATAAATAAAGGGTCTTCTGCATCCATGATTTCTGGAGCACAATCATCAGAAGCTTTTTCTAATAATGGTGCTAACCATTTATCGCGCCCCATGTTCATATGTATATCTGTTTGTATTCTTTTAGCAACTAACACTGTTTCTACACAAGAACAACTTTCTAGTGCTTCATCTACAATTCCTTTTAAATCGATGGTTTTTGCACCTCTATAAGAACCATCTGAAGTGATGACCATTTTACAATCTGAATCATTAATTCTAGTAGCCAAAGCAGTTGATGAAAATCCGGCAAATACCACAGAATGTATGGCTCCTATTCTAGCACAGGCTAATACAGAAATGGCTAATTCTGGAATCATTGGCAAGTAAATACAGACTCTATCTCCTTTTTTAATTCCTTGTTCTTTTAAAACGTTTGCAAATTTATTAACTCTTATATGAAGCTCATTGTAGGATATATGTTGTGCTCCCTCATCTGGATTGTTAGGCTCAAATAAAATGGCTGTTTTATCTCCACGAGTAGTTAAGTGTCTATCAATACAATTCTCGGTAATATTTAATTTCGCTCCTTTAAACCATGAAATTTCTGGTGTTGAAAAATCCCAATCTAAAACAGAATCCCACTTTTTTCTCCATAAAAAATGTTCTTCAGCTATTTCTTCCCAAAAACTCTCTGGTTCACGAATAGACTTTCTATACACTTGATAATATTCTTCGAGATGTTTTATATGATAGTTACTCATTGTGTTTTTTAATTTTTTATTTAGTAATTGATCAATGTTTTTTTATTACCATTCAATATTTTTATCAATAAACTGAATTAAACTCTTTGCCATTATTTCCTGATCTTGAATGGACGGATGAACAGATGATTCAATATAGGGCATAAAGTGGGTATAAACTCTATTATCATCTAAATTTGCTGTTGCCAGTTTTATATAATCTATCCATTTTGATCCTTTTTTTGCAGCGTCCATACTTCCTAAAGAACACACAATATTTGCCTCTGGATACTTTGTTCTGATGTTGGCCACAAATTGCTGATAAGCATTAATAATATATTCTTCTGAAGGAGCTTGATCTCCAAATCTTTTTTTAAACTCTTCATTCTCTGGCAAATTAACCAACCAAGAATCATTCTGCAGCAAATTAATGATAACAACATTGGGGGTATATGAAGAAAAATCCCATTTACTAGTGCTGTCTGTTGGAATTAATCTATCGTATATTTCTGGCATAATTAGAGGGTCCCAACTAACGGTAATTCCAATACCACTTTTACAGATACAATGATACTGAGCATTAAAATGTCTAGCAGTAAGAGATGAATAGCTTAAATAATTATTGGTGTAGGTACTGTCTGGAGAATCATTCCCTGAAAAATCTTCAATAGCATAGCCTGCTGTAATAGAATTCCCATAAAATTCTATCTTTCTTTTTTTAGAAGCTGGTTTTGATAAAATCCTTGAACTGTTAGTAAGCTTGAAGCCATAAAAACTTGTTTTTCCTCTATTCCACTCTGTTCTTCTAAATATCTCAATACTGTGTTTTCCTTCAGGTAAATTTGAAGCTAACTCGTAATATTGTTTGGTTGTATTGGGTCTCAAAATAAAAGTACTGTCATTATCTAGGATAATGTTATAATAGTTATCTCCTGATGCGTCTTTTAACAATGCTTGAATAGATTCTCCTTCAAAATATATCTTTATTGAACTTCCTGACCAATAGATTTCTGCTGCTTCTTCTTGAGAGAAATCTATTCTCCCAGAAAATTCTATTTCAGAATTTGAAAAAGGTATCACTAATTCATTGTTGTCTTTACAAGCCATGAAAACCATAATAATAAATAGCAGTTGATGAATTTTTCTCATGTCTATTATTATCTAAAATTTCATACTAATTAATGTGTTGCATTTCCAGCACCACTAGGAATCCTAATATTGGCAACTATCTCTTGTACTTCTTTTGGTGGTTCTGGGGTAAATTTAGAAATGATAATAGATACCGTAAAATTAATAATCATTGCTACAGTTCCAAAACCCTCAGGTGATATTCCAAACCACCAATCTTCTTTTGTGCCTCCACCAAACCAATCAAATTTAAATTTCAACATATAAAATAGCATCACCACAATACCAACTACCATTCCTGAGATGGCTCCTTCTTTGTTCATTTTTTTAGTAAAAATTCCTAAAATAATTGCACCCATTGGTCCTACAAATCCTGATGCAGGAGTAATGGTTGCAAGTCCCGCAATCATTCCAGTGATCATTCCTACTAAACCTGGTTTTCCATTCTTAATCCAATCAATAAACATCCAGGTAATAGTCGCCGTAGCTGCAGAAATGTGAGTCACTAACATTGCCATTCCAGCGTTTTCATTTGCTGCTAAAGCAGATCCTGCATTAAATCCAAACCAACCAACCCAAAGCATACAAGCTCCGATCATAGCTAATACAGGACTGTGAGGAGGATTAAAATTTTTGGGAAAATCTTTTCGAGACCCTAAGGAATACGCAATAACTAATGCGGATATTCCAGCAGTAGTATGGACTACTAGCCCACCTGCAAAATCAAATACACCCATTTTGGCTAGCCATCCACCACCCCAAACCCAGTGAGTTGCAGGTGCGTAAACTAAGATTAACCAAAGAACAGTAAACAAGACAACTGCAGAAAATTTCATTCTTTCAACAAACGCTCCTACAATTAAAGCGGGGGTAATTATTGCAAAAGTCATTTGAAACATAACAAAAACAGTTTCTGGAATATCCCCAGACAAACTTTTCAAATTAACTGTTTTTAAAAAAATCTTATCTAAATTTCCAATGTAAGAACCATCTCCACTAAAGGATAGTGAATAGCCAACTACAAACCAAACAACTGACGCTAAGACCGCTATTACTAAACACTGTGCTAGCACTGAAATGGTATTTTTAGATCTAACCAAACCTGCATAAAACAAAGCAAGACCTGGTAAAGTCATAAACAGCACTAAAGCTGTTGATGTTAAAATCCATGCTGTGTTTGCATTGCTCATAGAAAGTAAAATAAGCTGTTGAATGAAGTTTAGTTATGTTAAATGCGCATATCTTTTATGCACTCGACTTATAGGTGCTATTTTGGTTCTACTTTTTGAACAGAAAACCCAGCATCTACTAGTGATTGAAAACCACCCTGTATGTGCATTACATTAGTAAAACCCATTTCCATCAGAGCTTTCGATGCAAGTGCACTTCTCCAATTCGAAGCACAATATAAAATTTTTACCATCTCGACTTTTAAGTCAGACTTAAAATAGGGACTTTCAGGATCTAACCAAAATTCCAACATACCTCTAGGTATGTGTCTGGCTCCTTTAATGGTTCCTGATTTCCATAATTCTCTAATATCTCTTATGTCAATTAATAAATGATTATCCAATTCTAATAAGGTCTTAGCCTCTTTGGGATCAATTGTAGTGACAACCTGCATAGCCTCATCAACTAAAGATTTGATAGTTTTTATTTCCATAAAATATTTTCTAACAACTTATCAATTTTTAAGATGGGAAACTATTACCAATTAACCAAGGTTAAATTCTTTTTGTTCAATACCTAAATAATACAAGATCGTCTCAAGATTATTAAAAAAGACTTGGTTATCTACTTGGTCTCTTACAATTTGGTGCGCATGATAACCCACTCCTAAGCCAGCATTTGTTAACATTCCTAAATCATTAGCTCCATCTCCTATTGCAACTACTTTAGATTTAGAAATGTTTTTTTCTTTAGTTAATTTATTTAAATAATTTAATTTTGAATTGTTTCCTGCGGTGATTGGTACATATTCTCCAGTAAAACAATCGTCTTTAAATTCAAATTCATTGCTAATAACATTTTGAAATCCCAATTTTTCTCCTACAAAAGTAGAAATCGGAGCAAAACCTCCTGTTACTAAACTAGTAACATATCCTTTTTGATTAAGAGTTTTGACTAATACTTTAGAACCTGGATGAAATTTAATTCCTTCTAACGCTTGATCAATCAATGATTTGGGCTTTCCTTTTAAATAATTAACTCTAGTACTTAAAGTGGTTTTAATATCAATTTTACCCTCCATTGCTAACTTGCTAGTCTCATCAATGTTAGCTTCCACGCCACTAATTTTAACTAGATCATCCAGAGTTTCATTTTCAATAATAGTAGCATCCATATCTGAGAGTAATATTTTTTTTTCTCTACTAGTTAAGGACTGAATGCAAATATCTATCTTTTCTAGATAACATTTTTTTCTTAACTCTTGATTTTGCTCTGGGGTTATAGATTCTAAATAAAAATCATACGCACACTCGGAAAGCTTAGTTTCTTTATTAATTTTAAAAGAAAGAGTGTTTTCAAAATACTTAGATAGGTCTTTTATAGCTAATGAATTGAAATGTACGAGTGTAACAACCTGATCTTTATTGGTCATCAAAACTTAGGTATTTAGCCTGAATAACTAATGGAATTTTTTTAATATTTTCTATTACTGCTTCTTCAATTTTGCTATCTGTTGAAATAAGAGCTACAGCCTCTCCTCCAGAGTTCTTTCTTCCTAGATTGAAAGTTCCAATATTAATTTTGTTATCTGCTAACACTTTGGATAAATCACGAATAAAACCAGGTTTGTCTTCATTGCTAATATATAGGTTGTGAGCTGAAAGTCCTGCATCAATCTCTATTCCTTTTACTTTTACTATTCTTGGCTTGCTAGCAAACAAAGTTCCTGAAACAGATCTATTTTGCTTGTCAGTAGTTACTGTCAGCTTAATACATGTTTGATATTCAGATTGTTTTTGATGCTTCACTTCTGAAATTTCGATAGATTTACTTTTTGCAACTAAAATAGAATTAATGATGTTAATATTATCCATCGTAGGCTTGAGTAGCGAATAAATAATGGTCTGCAAAAGTGGTTGAGTGTTAATTTCGGAGGCCTGGCCTTCAAATTCCACTTGAATAGATTTGATGGCATTTTCAGTTAATTGCCCAGCAAACCCTCCTAGTTGTGAACATAAAGATAGGTAAGGCTTCACAGAGGTATATTCTTTTGCCGTCAAGGAGAAAGTATTTACCGCATTCATAATAGCCCCTGTTTTTAAATAATCACTTATTTGTTCTGCAATTTGCAAAGCAACTTTTTCTTGAGCTTCTGTAGTTGAGGCTCCTAAATGAGGTGTTAAAATAAGGTTTTTAGTTCCAAGTAAAGTGCTATCTTTAGGAGGTTCGTTCACAAACACATCTAGAGCAGCGCTGGCAACGTGCCCCGATTCTAAATTTTCCTTCAAAGCATCTTCATCTACCAAGCCACCTCTTGCACAATTCACAATTCGTACGCCTTTTTTCATTTTAGAAAAAGAATCTTTGCCAATAATGTTTTTTGTTTTTTCTGTAAGGGGAGTATGCAAAGTAATAAAATCAGATCTTTTAAACAAATCATCTAAGGATACTTTTTCTATACCCAGCTCCTCTGCTTTCTTGTCTTGCAAGAAAGGGTCAAATGCTAACACTTTAAACTGCAAACCCAAAGCACGATGAGCAACTATAGATCCTATGTTTCCACATCCTATTATTCCTAAATATTTTCCTGTAACTTCAATTCCTTTGATGGAAGATTTTTCCCATTTTCCTTCATGAGTAGTTTGGCTAGCAAAAGGAATTTGTCTGGCAGTAGACAAAAGTAAAGTGATAGCGTGTTCCGCAGTAGTAATAGAATTTCCAAATGGTGTATTCATAACCCTGTCTCTTATACACATCTGACGCTGCCGACGACTCCT
>OJFB01000455.1_pt1 | contig 10858 bp, 2 predicted proteins | sample 1593811 | NCBI WGS metagenome assembly OJFB01 (sample SAMN05416736, study PRJEB24817) | seawater metagenome | isolation source: Sea water | place: Canada:Atlantic | collected 2013-07
TCTCGTGGGCTCGGAGATGTGTATAAGAGACAGAGCGGGTACGGAGAGCATAGAGGACCGGAGGGGAAGGGGTAAGGAAGGGGATTTGCCCCCCTTTAGGCGTGACGCCCGCAGCAGTGGGGCGCACTGGCCGATAGGGGGTAGCGAAGTGTCGGGGGGGTGCCTAGTAGGCAGCCCGCGGGCTGTGTCGACGCTGGCGCCATCGGGCGCCGCGCCGGCGGACACTTCGGAAGCGCCGGGGGAGGTCCAAGAGGGCCCCGAACGGCGCGACGGCTCACGTGGTCTAAATCACGGAGGAAAAGGGGGTCTCGAAGGTGGCGGCGCACCAGACTCGGCTCGAGAGAGCGCGGCCTCGAGCTGCGCCGCGGGCTCGAGGGCTAGGCGCGCCGACTTCGAGGGCGCCCCCAGCGCGGGGCGCCCGATTCGGAGCACCCCGGAGAGCGTCATAGGGGCGGCGGCGCCCCATGACGCAACGGGAGACCCCCAAGAGGGGGGGGCTGGGGCACGGAGCGCGCTCGATGGCAAGCAGCAGCGAGCATCCGGTGCACCGGGGGAGCAGCGGCCTTCGCAAGAGAATTCGGAGCCGAAGCTCGAGGCGCGCGATCAGGCGCTATCCCAGACAAACCCCCCCCTCCTGAAGGGAAGCGACCAGGGGGACCGTAGGACCCTGGTCGGAGTCTCGAAGGCCCCTAGCAAGCGTCCGCTCGAGGGGAGCCAGAGCCTAGGCGGAGACGCGGGGGTCAGAGGCTGCGGGAGGAATCGGGTCTCTCGAACCGGGGCCCGCACACATTACGCCCGCACAGAGCCCGGTCACGTACGCGGTATAACGACGGTATGTAGACCGGACTCGACTTGTACGAGCCATCTGGCTTCGCCCCCCCCCACCTTTTGGAGTCCCCCCACAGATGGGAGAAGATGGGATGGAGAGGGGGGTGGGCAGAAAGCAGAGCAGGACCGGAACCCGGTGCACGCCGCGAGCACAGGGCCGGTTCTCGGCGCAGGGCGTAGTCAGCTTAGCCGATGCAGCACAGGCGTGATTAGCCGATGCAGCACAGGGCCGGTGCTCGGCGGTCAGCTTAGCCGATGCAGCACAGGCGTAGTCGGTGGCGCAGAGGGGGGATGGCAGAAAGTTTGGCCACGCCCCCACGCTCCATCGGTCTATGGCGGCGTACGTTATCTACATGAGGGGGGCCTTTTTGGCGCCACCACCCGTTCGTCTTCGCCGTCCGAAGCCGGCACTGTGGGGCAGGGAGGCGTATGCCGACTGGGCGTCCATGGGCCGGTAGAGGGCGGCGGAGTAGAGGTGCCCCCCGTTCCAGAACAAGGTGATCGGCAACAGGCCGTACACCCTCAAGGGCTACCCGCAAACTACTTTGCACCCAGCCCTATTTCATTGCATCCCCTGGGGAGGGCCTCAGGGGACAGCGCGTTGGAACTCCCCCCCCCACGGTCTTTGTTTAGGGCCGTGACTATGACCGGCCGTGGGGGGCCCAGCGCGTGTAGTGCTGCCCATAGGGCTTCACTAGGTTATTCAGGTAGTCATCTATTGAATGTCAGAATAGCCGGCAGCCATGCGCCACCCCCCGCACACTGCCCAGACTTTGGCAAACTTTGTCTCAGACTACGCCATGGTTCCAGGGGGGGTGCATGGGGGGCACCTCCCCTGAGGTCCGCGCGGTGGGCGCCTAGGGAGGTGGAGGTTGCAAGGCCTCGAGAGCGACCGCCGGGGGGCGGCGCTCAGTATAGGTACGGCGCGTGCGAGCGTCTGGGCGTCCGTCAGGCGGTGGGTGCTACAGTCTGTAGCCCCCCTTCTGGCGAGGCGTCCGACCCAGAGGTGGGGCGGCATGGAGCCGGCCTCACTTCTGGGGTTTTGAGGTGGACCACGATCGCGCCGCAGGAGGCCGGTCAGTGTCCGCCGCCACCCTCGTCCAAGCTCTGGGAGCTGGCGCGGGTGGCTCTCTCGTGGGACGTCCCAGGGGGGGGGGTGTTTGACACCGAACCCTTGGGGGAAGTGGCAGCCGGCTCGTTCGGAAGCGAGAGGTTGCCACCCGAGGTTCTCGATCTTGAGAACCCGGTTATGCCCGCGGGAGAACCAGGGGTCCCGACAGGGGGCTCTCCCTCGGAGGAGGGGGGGTCGCGTCTGGAGGGGGTGACGGCGTATCATCGTCCCATCCCTTTGGGACCTCACGCCCATGGCGTTCAGGAGGGGATCAGCTTGGAAGCGGACCCTCATCGGAGCCAAAGGTCCGAGCCTTACCAGGCGAAGGACGAGGACCTAGGGGAGCGAGAAGTGCACGAGACGCCCCTTGCCCGGGAAGGGGAAGGTGTATCTCAAGAGAGGGGTGAGCTCACGGGAGAGCCCCTTCAGGAGCACTTCTCTTTGCCACAGGCGCGCGAGCTCGGAGACTCCTCCCTTTTATGCGCGCCATGTGAAGAGCAGAAGGGGGTGTCGGCGAGAGGTAATTCGCGCGTACATTCCCCCCCGCCCGGGGACTCGTTCAGCCAGCAGTTGCATGATATGCGGCGGCGGCTGAAGAGCCTTACCGGAGTGGGGGATTCTGCCAAGAAACTCAGGGCTTGCTCGCTGTCTGGTCAGCGGTGGCCCTCAGGGTGGTCCGCGCGCCAGCTGGCCGCGGGTCGATTCTTGGCGCACTTCGCTTCGCGAATGCGAGCGAGAGAGTGGGGGGGCCTCCGAGGTAGCTCGAAGCGAGTACCATTGGTATGGCGTCCCGCCGTGAAGTGTCAATGTTGCTATGGCCAGAACTTGGCTTCAAGAGCCGAGTTCGAAGATCAGGCTTCGAAGGCGCGATTGGTAGCCGATTGGGATCGGGCCCAATCGCACCTACTGAAGAGGCTAGAATCCGGTCGGACACCGCTGATTCTAGATCTCTTCTGCTGTTCTGGTGGAGTGTCCGAGGGATTCCGCAGGGGGGGATGCACGTCCTTCGGGGTTGACCTGGACGAGCAGCCTTCTTTCATCGCGCGCTTCGGAAGCAAGTGGTTCCACTTGGGGAGCGCGCTGAATCGAGAGACACTTAGGGACCTAGTACGGAGATTAAAGCCTATCGCCGTATGGGCCTCACCCCCTTGCGAAGCCAGTTCGACGGCAACGTTTGGGGGGGGGCATGAGTCTAATGCTCCTCGTCTAATAGCTCAGACTAGAGACGCTTTAAAGGAGTTGGGCCTACCCTACATTATCGAAAATGTGAGGGGCGCCGCCCGCGAGTTGGGACCTGACTCCTTAATGTTGAAGGGACAGGAGTTCGGGCTCGAAACCGAGAGACCTCGGCTTTTCGAGTCTGGCAATGGACTCAGATTAGAACCCTGCCGTTTCTTAGAGGCAGGGGGCTCAATGCTGAGGGAACGGAGCTGCCTGGGAGAGAGGGCGCGTTACGCGAAGCTAGACCACTTCGGGCGGCGCTTTACAGTTCCTTGTTGTCAAGGAAACCTGTTTCCGGTTATGGGAACACACCCTAGCAAGAGCTCGGCGGCTGAGAACGCGCGAGCGATGGGGGTGGATGTGGGGCATATGCCTTTCGCCCGATTGGCAAAGGCTATCCCACCTGCCTATTCGGCGTATCTGTTGGGCTTCATGGTCAGGCACACGCTGCGCCAAAAATTCGGCGTAGCTGCTCTGTCATATGATGAAGCTCTCCGTGACCTGCCTAAGGCACGGAGGCAGATGTGCCACATGCTCAGGGGTGCGGGGGGCGACGATCCAAGACAAGGAATCGAGTTCGCCGCACCTGAGTCGCATCCGGCCGGTCACCCGGCCGGAGACGAGACTGAGATATCTATGCATGACCACTCCTTCGTGGAGCCAAGATGGAGCATCTCTCAACTGGCGGCGCGTGAGATTGAAATCTCGTTCGCCGGGGGGTGCGATGCCTCGATCGCACATTCGAGCGTCGACCATTGTCTGTCGGATGTCCGATACATCGACAGACTCGGATTGGGGGACGAGATTCCACAAGGAGTCGAGAACGTATTCGTGATTGTTCACACGGATGACATAGCCAAAGTGGCTTTGTCGCTGACGGAGGGTTTGCGAAGGAACCCCCGTCTGAGATCGGTGATCGTATGCCTGCCGGGGGACGAATCGGCGTGGCGAAACCGTTTGCATGGTGTCGCTCGCGTCGTGACCGTCTTTTCTCTCGGGGACGCGGGGGGCTTGCGCTCGGTTGGCGGGAGCCCTCACTCTGATCTACTCACGGGGGCAAGTGCCGCTTTGGTACTAGCTGTGAACGAGAGATCAGGGGTCGGAGGGGGACCCCCTTTGAACTATGAGGGTGTCCGAGAGATCATGGATCCTCTCGACAGCGGAGAGGCAACATTCCCAAAAAGGTGGAAGAACGCCGTCTCCTTCACGCCATATCCCCCCTTAGAGCCCAGCGACTGGGCAGGGAAGGGATTCCCGTCGCATATCATGGACTTGGTCCGCGATGGGGCAAAGATTTACACGACGGAGGGGAGCGGGCTCCTGCTTGCCGGAGGCAAGACAGGCGAGCGATCGGACCCGAGATCGGAAGTGCCGCTCGGGCCCGGACGCTTCGCCGATGAAGACGGGTATGTCCGGCAGTTTCGCGTCGAGGATGGCCAGTATGCTTATCCCGATCGCGAGCACTTTGAGAGGGGGGTGGCCGAGTGCGACCGAGCTCTCCTGGTCGGCCATCTCGAGCCGGTACCCTCTCACATGGTGGACGAGGCGCTCGCTATAGCGCCCGCCCACCCATGGACAGTGGTCCACCAGTCAGCAGACAAGTGGCGCGCCGCGCAAGATTACTCACGATTTACGAACGGGCGAGTGGGAAGTAAACCTTTCACGCTACCGAACGTGTGGGACGCGGCTAAGGTAGTGGGGTCTGATTCACACTTCGCCAAGTACGATCTGCGCGACGGATTCTGGGCGGTTAAGACAGCCCGGGAGAGCCGACCCTATTTGATGGTTCGCCACCCAGCCACGGGCCGCCTTTTGTGGTGTACCAGCCTACCATTCGGGTACAAATTATCACCACTGATATTCTGCGACCTAACTGAGTCTGTCGCCCAAGTCTTCAGGACAAGGGTCGCGGGAATGGGCATTCACATATATGTGTTTGTGGATGACTTCTTGGTCATCGGTGAAAATCGTGAACTTACGATTAAGGGCATGGAGATGCTCGAGACCCTCTTCAACGAACTGGGCTTGCAGTGGGCAGCCCATAAGAGGCGAGGGCCCGCTCGAGCTATGGAGTTCCTGGGCTTCTTGCTTGTGAACGAGCAAGGGGGCCGACGACTCATCGCGATGTCGGAGGGACGGCACGACAAGATGTTGAGACTTGTTCAGATGTGGATGGGCCGACGTCCCTCAGATCTCGAGGAGTCGAGGGGAGTCGAGGCGACGGCCGAACCGAAAGAACTGGCATCGCTGTTAGGCTTGCTCGTGTTTTGCGCGGCAGCCGTCCCAAATGGACGCACTCACATGCAAGGCATGCTGCGTCAATTTGCGCGTCTCGAGGTCGATTGGACTCGAGGCGCAGTGCGCTGGTCGGGAGGCGATTGGGGTGAGGTACCCTTGACGCGCACTTTTTGGCGTGACCTCTCGTGGTGGCGAGGCGCGCTCGAAGAAAATCCGAGTGTCCCTATGGCTCGTTCACCCGCAGGGGTGGCAGCCGTCACGGGGACGGATGCAAGTGATCTCGCATGCGGCGAGCTCGTGTGGCACGACGGCGGAAGGGAGGAAATGAAAATGGTCTTCACACACGCCGAGAGGCGTAGACCCATCAACTTTCGCGAGCTACTCGGAACTTATCGATTAGTGGAGAGGTGGGGCGCACGTCTGGCGGGTCGGACATTGCTAATTGACATAGACAATTCGGCCACGGTGGGCGCCGCCACCTCTTCCTTCAGCAAGGCTGAGGATATGCAAGAGCTAGTTCTCAGGCTTGTCAGCCTGGCGGCTAAGCATAACCTGCTTCTTCGCCCGGTGCACACGCCCGGGGCTATGTTGGATCGCCCTGATCAAACAAGCCGAGGGGCGGCTTTGGAGGAGCCGCGCGTTCGTTTTCGCGCAAGTTTCTTTAAGGCGCTCGAACGGACCCACGGCCCATTTGACGAAATGATAGGGGCCGAAAGAGAATTCGCGGTCAGCACGAGTTCGGCCGAGGGGCCTGCAAGATTGTGGGCCCACCCGGCTTTCAACACGGTCGGGACGGCACTGGGGCGGATGTGCGAACGGATGCACCCAGACCCAAAGACATGCCCCAGAGGTCTGGTGGTCGTACCGTGGGCGCCTGAGGCGGCATGGTGGCCTCTCATGCGCCACATGACGTGCGTCGCGCGCTTTGGCGTCGGCTCACGTCACCTGGAAGAAAATAGAGCCGGCAGATGGGTGAACGTTTCTGCGCGGAGACCATCACTGGTGATGTCTTTTCCTATTGATCTAGGTACGGTGTTGCCACTCGACTTACTGGTGCCGCGCGAGCCTGCCGAGGGCACCGAGAGGAGCAGTCTCCTTCCGGGCACCCTGCTATACTCGATTATGCTTACCTCGAGGGAGGCAGCTCTCGCCGGGGAGGAAGCAGGAGAGCTCTACATGCTACTTGAGGCATATGATGGGCAGAACGCGCCAGAGTGCGCGCAGCTTCTGCGGAAGGAGAAGAGCGGGGGGGCTCAAGGGGGCGCCTCCTATTTTTGCGACCTTGGCACCAAGACGAGAAAAGGCGCCAGTTTGAACCAGGGGAGACCGTGGCTCCCCTTCGCGCGAGATTTGTGGGTCGTCAACCACTTCTCGAGGGATCGACGTTCGACGTCGGCGCGACCGGGCCAGTGGTCCCGCCTTACGTTCGACTTCCGGTCAGCCGAACGCGAGATTCGAGCCAAGAAGGACTTGGTCGACTCCGTGTTCATGCGAGCGCGGTTGGGCGCGGGCGTCTACGACGAACCGTATGCGTCGGCCCTCGATGAGGCTTTACGAGGGGGGGTGCCGACCGCGGAAGCGATGAGCCGACTAGCCGAACGGCGGGAGGCCCCGATAGACCCTCCACCGGCGGTGGCGGCGGTCGAGCAGCCCGAGGAGACGGCTATGGCCAGACCGTCTCTGTCGGTATCCGGACAGCCACTAGTGCGTGGTGGCTATGAAGGTATGAAGTGTGCGGGGTGCGGGGACGCTTTTGGACGTCGCGCTATGCGTACTAAAATTACACCGGGCGGTTTCGGTATGATACATGACTCAAGAAGATGTCTTGATTTAGCGCGCCGCGCGCTGGGTGATCTCGTATTAGCAGAAAGCGAAGGGGGGGCTGACGGTGGCCAGCCAATTCGTGACGAGACTCAGGGGGTGGCGCCGGGGCTGATGTGCCCACCGTGTGACCCTCCACCACCTAGAGTGGAGGGGGCAGGCGTGTTGGGGCGCAATGGGAGCGATCAGCGGAAACAGCAGTTCGCCGATCGCATTGGGGCCGACCGGAGGGCGCGTGTGCATGCGTGTCTGGAAGGCCGATGCGCCGTCCGTGAGGAGATCCCCATGATATGCCTCGGAAGAGTGGGAGGCGCGCCATGCCCGGCGCGTCTCCATGGGCGGGGCTGCGCCCAACTGACAAAGGGGCACGCCGCCTTGGGGTGCTTCCTGTGCCCGAAGTGTCGGGTAAGGGAGGCCCTGCCGGGGGCCGACGGAGACCTGCCGGAATCGGCCCTGGCAATTGCGGAGGTCACCATGTTGGTGCAGATGTCTACGGGAGCCGAAGCGACGGGCGCGTCGTATTTCGACTACCAGCGCCTTGAGCGCGAGTTCATGGCGAGCATCGGGGGCATGGTAGGGGGAGTCCTGCCAAGCGACAACCATAATGTCTTTATGATGTTTATGTGTTGGATCGTTACGGCCAAAGAGCGCGCCTTGTCTCTGGAGACTTTGGTGCGCACGGCGGGGGCAGTCATGTTGAAGACTGGCCGAGAGAATCTCACACGCAGGGCCGATGTCAAGGCCTTGTTCGAGGAACTTAAGACGAGACACGGGGAGGAGTCTACACCTCGTACGGCAACGACGAGGCGTATGATGTACCACGTGCTAGAGGAAGTGATCCCTGCGAGGGGGGGGAATGAGCTCGTCAACGTGCGCATGCAACTGATGTTCGCGCTCGAAGTGATGCTGGGGCTGCGAGTGGGCGAGGTCCTTTCAGGGGGAGACTACCACGGTCTGCTGGCTAACTACCTCACTATACTCCAGCGATTGGATGAGGGTGGCCACCCCAGCGAGGATAGGACGGTGGAGGCGTTCTTGGAACACTCCAAAACCAAGCACAGCCGCTATGTCAACGCGGTTGGCCTTTCGAAAGGGCCGGCAAAGGTACGGTTGGCCGACTTCCTGCAGGCCTATTGGAGGGCCGCAGGGATGAAAGTGGTGTCACGATTGGAGGCCGGCTACATGGTCACGGGGCCGGACTATTCCGTGTTGCGCGTGTCGTTAGTCGCGCTCTCCGTATCACAGGAGAATGATCTTGAAAGGATCGAGATGCTGGGACGGATTCTTCGCCGCTCAGAATCAGTCGAGGCCAGGAAGTGGGCGGACTACTCCGTGCACTCCGCCAAGAGGCGTTTGACGGCAGAATCTTTGGATAAAAAGTATGTCAATGTGGCCGGGGGGGCCAAAGACTCTCTGGAGCTGGCACAGGTATCGCGCGAGTTAGCTCTGGCGGGGTTCGCGGATCGGATGTCCATAGTCCCGGGCCCGTTGATGCGCGCCACTAATGGAGCTATGGGGTATTCCCACATGCCCTTGCAGCCGGCGTCGACATACGCCATGCTGCACGAATGCCTTCCTAGGGCCTTCGAGCTTGCGAACGCGCAGTCCCCAGATCCGGAGTTGGATTTGAGGGGTCTCGTGGCCCCATTGTGGGGCCACCACTCGAACAGGCGGGGGGCCGATACAACTGCGCGAAATACGATGCATATCACGGGCGCCACGGAGAGGGACATAGATATGCAGTTTGGATGGAACGAGCACATCGCTCGAGCGATTATGCAGCTACATTACGAGAGTAATGTGGAGCGGGATCGGCGAAGCAGAGTTACGTCTATGATGTGAGGGGTGTTCACCCATCACATCGAGGCACTACGTGCTTGCGAGGGGGAAAGACCCTCACTGTGCACGCCGAGACTGGTGAAGGGTGAGAGTAACTGCTTGCCCGCCTTTTCCTACCTGGAATGGCTAAGTATACCAGGTGTTTTGTTGGTGCGGTAACCCCAAGGCAATTCCTATAACAATTTGGATAACTTACTCAAGAGTACGAGCACGGCTTGCCGCGCGCAGGCATAGCGAGTATGATGGGCATGGAGTGAAGGGGTTGCCGCACATCGAGGGGCGCCGAATGTACACGTACATAAGGCGCCAATGTTGCAGGTATACAATTGGCAATTGGATTGGACAATTACTACGAGTACGAGCGTGGCCCACCGCGTGCAGGAAGAGCGAGGGGTGATAGGTACGGGGTGCACCAGGGCTCAGGAATTTTCTGGGAATTTTCCTAGCGCTAGGGACACTCAGTGCCAGGGACCATGGACCATTTCTATGCTGTATACCATGCTTTATGACACAGTACAAGGGAGAGTGCTCCCTTTAAGTCTAGGCCCATACGGGCTTCCTTAGACTTCGATCGCGGGAGTTGACGATGGCGGAATACGGTTCCGCAGCCGTGGTCCCTGGCAGCGAGGCAGCCCGTGCGCCAGAGGCGCCGGCGAAGGGTAGAGAGGCTGTCAAGGAGCGATGGAGACTTGTTCACCACAAGCTCCGCTCTCTTGTCAGCTCTCAGGTGTGCACCCAGCAGTCTGCCGGGCTGCTCTCACGGGGGCTGCTCGCAGCTGCAGTTGCAGCCCGCAAGAATGGCTGCCATTCTGTTGCGGAGTTGGAAGCTGCGCTGCAACGCGAAAGGAGGGGCTCGGTATCTGCTTGGCTGCACAGTCAAGACTGTGGCCAAGCAAAGGTGGTGGCTCTTCGCGATATGCTGTGGCGGCTCGAGCTGCTGCATAGAGCGACGCCTTTTGTCTCTTTTTTAGAGACACACCTAGACGAGTTTGTCGCAGTTGTAGCAGGACAGTATCAGGAGGAGGCAGATGGCCGCGCTTGGAAGATAGTTTTTTTGGTGCAGCTGTCCAAGCTGTGTCCTGTGACACGTGCTCTAGTCTTGCCGTCATTGCTCAGCACGTCTGAGCCATGTATGTGTCTAGCCAGAGAGTGGCACCTCAAGCAGCAGATGGACCCAGTATCCCAAGGAGTATGTAAGCAACTTGCTTCACTAGGTGGTCAGCGGCCAGCTCGGTTTTGGGAGACATTTGGTGAGCAGCTAGCCGCGTTCAATTGTGGTAGAGTTGCTGGTAAGCTCGACGATTTCATGATTGATGAGGTAGTGTTTCCTCCGAAGCGTGGCCGTAGATCACGTGAGCCAGAACGCCAGTCAGCCTTGCAGGTTCTGTGTAGGCACGACGACCCTGTGGTGAGACGTGCAGCCATGTTTCACATTCGTCAGTACTTAGTCAAGTTTGGTTGGAAGCAGTAGTCTGCGCAAGTGAACCCAGGATTGTCATGTGATTCTAATAATACTATTTAAATGATTTCAAGACACTGAGTAGGAATTGTTCTATAGGTTGATTTGATCTGGCGCCAGCACAGCTGGCGTCACTGAATTCATGGGCCATAGGCATCTAGCTAGTACTACTTAAAATCGCGATTTTATGTATTTAATAACCTTAATTAAGTATAAAATTTTCTTCGCGGGCTCGCGCCCGCACCCATCGCGATCTCTATATGCAGTCTGACTCTGCGCCCCCGACCATGACCACAGCCATGGAGTAGGCCCTGTCTCTTATACACATCTGACGCTGCCGA
>OJFB01000458.1_pt1 | contig 10832 bp, 6 predicted proteins | sample 1593811 | NCBI WGS metagenome assembly OJFB01 (sample SAMN05416736, study PRJEB24817) | seawater metagenome | isolation source: Sea water | place: Canada:Atlantic | collected 2013-07
CAGTGTACCTCGCCCGCTGTCAATTCTATTTTACCACATTTGCATGAATGCATGCAATTTTACAAGTACCTCCTGGTCCGATCCAGGGCAACAACTAATTACTATTATATCTGCATATGTTGGTATTACCATGATCGTCGCATCCCCCCCATCTTGTTAACGAGATGTTATGGAGGTTCATGGTCCGCACGTTTAAGAGTTCACGTAGGCTGTAGAATTGGTAGCATATTCCGTGCTCTTCTTGACTTTGTTGCCTGCAATCCATTTGGTGAGGAAATCGGCCGGCATAACACTCGTCGGCAGTTTGCACACTGCGATTTCGTCACTCTCGATCCTCTGCTGTAGAATATGGTATTGTCGTAGGAAGTGCCTCGCACGCTTGGCCGACGTTGCGTCGTTGGCCACAAGCAAGTTTGCGCGGTTGTCAGTTGCGATCTTTGTTGCCATTCGTTGCGGCTCATGTAGTGCTCGTAGTACTTCGCGCGCATACATTACTTGTTTGGTTGCCTCGCTTGTCGCGATTGCCTCGCTATGATGGGACGATTCCACTATCGCCCGTATCTTCTTGGTCATATGTGCAATCGATCCTCGGTTGTACGTCACGAGTAGACCGTATATGTTACGACCGTCGCCCCATGTGGCGTCTGCTGTCGCCGACAGTTCGATTGGTGCTCGACCCTCGATGCCGACATGTTCCTCGTTGTATTCTTCGTCTCCATTTGTACCCCCATAGGTGATGCCGTTCGTCTTGTGAAGATATGCATAATGGAGCACCCCCTTTGCAACCGCTAGTGCTTCGACTGGTGGCGCGCTCATTACGCACGACAGTCGATGTAGCGCCACCGAAATCTCCGGCATGATTTTCTCCACAAATTTGAGCGAACCAATGATGCTTTGAGTCGTCTTCTGCTGGGCGTCGAGCTTCTTCGTTTCCTTGGACGCCTGATCTAGTTCGAGTCCATCGGCCACGTCGGCGAGCTTACCGCCTTTCAGCACCTTCACTTTGCCTTCTCCATCTAGTGCCTCGGGTAGATGCGTACGTGTAGCCTCAATGATCTTTTGAGGCATGGACAGCGTGATAGCTCGAGTCTTTCGATCCCGAGACACCTTGTATCCCGAGAACGAGTCGGGATTCCTCTGCACCGCCAGCTCCTCAAACTGCTCCTTGAGTTTGGCTAGCGTTGCATCTGTGATATCGGTGTTCGATTCCGCGATCAGGAAGTCGTCGACGTTGGTTATCATCTCCGTGATTCCTCCGTCTGGTTTCTGGAAGGTGTACATTGCAGGTACTCCTTCGCCATTTTTTCGCCCCAACTTCGTGGCGCGGCCCGGGCCCATCTTCGTGGCGCTGTCCGGGTAGTTCGACTCCTCACTCAGGAAGTTCGCTTCCCCACTCAGGTAGTCGTTGACGTAGGTTATCATCTCCGTGATTCCTCCGTCTGGTTTCTGAAGGTTGTACATTGCTGGTACTCCTTCGCACTGTTTTCGCCCCAACTTCGTGGCGCGGTCCGGGAATGTGCTCTGCCATTCGAGTCCGGTCTCTTGCTCTCCCCACATAGGAGTGTGAATCCCACTGTATGACGTACAGTTGTGCATGTCACTCATCTCCAGTGCCGATGGCATGCCATGCACATGAAGATCTCTCTTGCTTGCCGTTCTTGGAGTCGGACAGATCATAGTCATCATCAGAATAGCTATCACACCTGCAGCATGGCCAATGAATTTCTCCCCCCTGACCTTGTTCCTCATCGACGTCGAATCGCCGCTCTTCATCTTGTGATTTTGCTCGTATTGCGCGTGAGCTATCACATCCCCCCTGCCTTGTGTCTTGGTCTGACATTGTGCGCCATTGTCGTTCTCGATCGCCGTGTTCGTCATATGCCGCGCATCCATTGTCTCCACGTCGAGCAAGTCTTCCCTCAGCATGTAACTCCTCTCGCTCGCAGTCAAGCCCGCGTCTAGTACTAGCGCCTCGACTAACTCGGAGTATCGCTCCCAGCTGATTGTGAACATCCATTCGAGAATCTGAATGGAGTCTAGCCCACTGGCTATCACTCCGCGAATCGCATCTTGCCTTGTCAGCCCAAACTTGGCAGCGATGGCTGTCTCAATGTCCGCCATTCCCTGGCACGGTCTGCATTGAACATTGCCATCCATTTCCTCCGCAGTCAGCTTCTCGGCGACGCACACTCTCGCCTTAGGAAAGTACTCTTCGTCGTCGGAACTCTCGTACTCGGCTATGACTTCGCAACAGTTGATTTGCTGCTGTTCCCCTTGCTCGTTGCAAGTATCAACATCTGCAACATTGGCTTCCGCCACATTGGCATTGCGATTGAAACCGCCTTGTGCGGATCCTCGCCCACCACCTCTGCCTCCTCGATTCCCATTCGAGTTGTTGTTGCTCCCGTTCCCAGCTCGCCACTTCTTGTTCGCCTCGACCAACCAACCTCGAATATGCGCAGGTAGTGCATTCCCCTTTGCATTCATCACGCTCTGAGGAACATCAACATTGGTTTGTACTAGACATGGCCTGCCATAGTTTCCTGGACAGCATCTCATGCCGCAAGTAGGACAGCTCGTAGGGCAATTCTTCGCGATATGCCCATCCTTTCCGCACGCCACACATGTCAAGGTGCGGGTATCGTTATTGGTGTCCTCCATCTCCGATCGATTAGCTTGAGGCTTGAAAGCTGGTTTCTGCGCTCCCGGATTCTTGTTCTGCGTTCGGTTGAATCCCCGTGCGCCCTCACCACTGGACAATGTGATGCCCACGATCTCTATGAACTGGTCTAGGGAGTACGGTACATTCCCAGTGACCTGCCCCCGAGATATGTCATCGAAGAGCGTGCAGGCTTTTAGCTCCACCCTATCAGGCAGCTTCTTGAGGATTTCGAACATGATCGACTCATCATCAAAGCATCGCTTCAGGAGCTTGAACTCATTCGTGAGTTCCCACGCCGCCCTTATTGCTGCGTCTCGTGTCATGTGCGATTTGAAGAATGTCTTCTCTTCGAACTCCTTCTCCGCCTGCCTAACTTCGCCGCCATGAGTTAGCACACACATATCCCGAATGTAGGCGAGCTTGAGAACCCCTGATGCAGCCGCCTCGAGATTGTTGTCCATCTTCAGCTTGAATGCCTGCACCTTATCAGATTTGGCGTCTAGCACACAATCTATCTGGCGGGACAGATAGGCATCGGCGAACATCAGCTTGGCATCTCTCTTGATCGCCTCCCGAGCTTGCGACACGTGCATGCTAAGAAGCTCGGCGATCTTGGGGTTCTTGCTCTTCATCAGGTGCACAAATCTCACTAGCCAGGAGTACAATCCGACCCGGTGAAGCGTGGTGGTATAGGCCGCCACCTCCGAAGTAGTGAGGTCCTTGGCAGGTCTTGTGTGATCATGAGTCGTACCTCGCAATTGCTCGAGTTGCTGTAGCAGGCTGGCTAACGCCGCCATGTCTTGTTGCGTAGTTGGCGAGGGCGTCGATGGTGAGGTCGTCGGCGCCGGCGACATCGGAATGCATGGCGCTGCGGCAGGGGAAGAGCTTGGCGTCGCCATCGATGGATAGGCCAATGGCGATTGAGGAATGACCATCGCCCCATTAGTCCCCGTAGATGATGGCGAGAACGGCATGTCAAAACCCATCCCATTACTCACATCACCCACCGGATACTGCGTCTGCGAGCCGCTGGGACGCTGCAGCGCCTGATATGTAGGCGAGACCTGTTGTTGCGCCATTGAAGTAGAAGGTCCGAAACCGAAGGACAACCTAGGCGTCGTTGTTGGCACAAACGGAATATATCCACTATTGCCATGCGTCATCGCGTCCATCATTGGCGACACCGGCGCCAAGAATTGCTGGTCGAATCCCCCCGGCGTGAGCATGGGCTGCATGTCCATCGGGCTTGGCACCGTGGTGGAGGGAATAGTTCGTCCTCCAGGTGCCGCTTGAGTGGTTGTAACATCTTGAGTTGTCGTTTGTCTTGCATCCGGCGAACCGGAGGCGCTACCATGCGATGGATCTCGTGTGTTCGCTTGCGTGCTAGCTTGGCGAGGTGGTTCAGTGCTCCATATCTCACCTGGCTGCATTGTTCACTTCACCTTGTAAGCACCTAGCTCATGTACCGTATCACGGGCTCGACAGTCGACCACGATCGTGCTAGTCAAACTGGAAGAATGATGATTCTGAATCCGGATGGATTCCACACAGAACCACACACTTACACTCGAAACAAACAAATGTCAGTGTACCTCGCCCGCTGTCAATTCTATTTTACCACATTTGCATGATTGCATGCATTTGTACAAGTACCTCCTGGTCCGATCCAGGGCAACAAAACAATTACTATCATGTCTATTTATATTGACTGCAATTCCCACATATGCCGTATGTACCAGGATCGTCGCATCCCCCCCATCTTGTTCGCAAGATGTACATGAAGATGGTGGTACGTTCGCACTCATTCGTCCGCTTCGGAGTTGCTATACTCCGGTGTGTACACATCGCGCGAGGGAGATCCGGATTCGTTCGATCCCTCGTGCCTCCTCTTGGTGTATGTCAGTCCCGGCCTTGTCTTCATGATGAGCCTTGTGATCTTATCGAATCCGGCTTCTTTGAGCTTCAGCCACGGCTCCAATGGCTTGCCCTCTTTGTAGAGGAACATTCTCTCGGGGATGATGGCTGTCATGCGACTCACGTACCTCTGGATGTCCCCCACCTCCTTGCACTTGTCGCCGTTTACCACGCATTGGACTTGTGAGTCCAGGTAGGGCGCCATGAACTCGATGATGATCGTAATGTCCGGTGCTTCCACTTGTATGGGACGACCATGGCAGCGCGACATTGCGCCCCACGGCGAGTCGTCGTCGACGTCCGACCGAAGATGTAGGTGATTTGCGTTCCTCGTGAGTACGTAGACCGTCTCGAACTTGTTGAGACTCCTCATCTTGCTCGCGTATGGGTCGGCAACCTCGGTGAGGATGCTAATCCGCTTCGAATCGACTCCCTCACGATTGCCCATTGCGACACGTAGATCGTTGACGTTCTCGTGCGCTCCCATTGTCATCGAGCTAACCTCTCCTACCTCGAGGTGTTGACAGACGAAGGTCACCGGCACCCGCTCGTGCTCCTGGTTGTCCATCGCGAATGCGTGCCGGTCTTGTCGCCTCGTATGTCTATCGCACTCGGCCCGCTTGACGTAGTTCAACATTCAACTTCCGAACTCGCAACTTTCGAATTCGAAGTTCCCATGCATGTATGCTTATTTGATCACGTAACTCGTAGAATCGTTCGCATGCATCGCCTTTTTCTTATTCTTGTCGCATGCAAACCTATTGATGAGGAAATTGGTCGGCCTTTTATCCGTCGTCGGCTCGCACATCGCGATCTGATCACTTGCGTTCCTTTGCTGTAGGATGGGATAGAGACGTAGGAAGTGCCTCGCGTGTAGGACCGACGTCGCATCGTCGGCCATCAGCCAGCTGTCGCGGTGGTCCTTTGCGCCCTTAGTTGTTGATATGTCGTCTGATATTCCATTCCCATCGGAATTTGGTTGCTTAGCCCTCATGATGGCTCGCTCCACTTGCCCTTGAGTATGTTGGTATCCCGCGAATTCTTCGAGGTTCTCTCGACTAGACAGCTCCTCGATCTGATCCCCGAGCCTAGCCTGCGTCGCTTCTGCGATTTTGTGGTTCGACCCCTCACTCAGGAAGTCGTCGACGTGGGTTATCACCTCTGTGATTCCTTCGTCTGGTTTCTGGAGGGTGTACATTGCAAGTACTCCCTTGCCAGTTTTTTGCCCCAACTTCGTGGCGCGGCCCGGGCCCGTCTGCGTGGCGCTGTCCGGGTAGTTCGGCTCCTCACTCAGGAATTTCGATTCCCCACTCAGGTAGCCGTTATTGACGTGGGCTATCATCTCTGTGATTCCATCGTCTGGTTTCTGGAAGGTGTACATTGCAAGTACTCCCTCGCCAGTTTTTTGCCCCGTCTTCGTGGCGCAATCCGGGAATGTGCCTTGCCATTCGAGTCCGGTCTCTTGTTCTCCCCACCCAGGAGTGTGAATCTCGTCGTATGGCGTACAGTTGTACCTGTCGCACATATCCAGAGCCGATGGCGCCATGTATCCTTGAAGGCCTCCCCTGATTTCCATTCCCGAAGCCAGGCAGATCGTAGTCATTATCAGAACGGCTACAACACCTGCAGCATGGCCACGGATCTTCTCCCCCCTAGCCTTGATCCTCATTGACGTCGGATCGTCGGCCTGCTTCATGTGATTTTGCTCGAACTGCACGTGAGCTATCACATCCCCCCTGTTTTGTGTCCTGGTCTGACACTGCTTCGCATCGCTGTTGCTTTCGGTCGCTTCGAGCTCCATATGCTGCGTAGCTTGTGTTTCCGCATCGAGCAAGTCCTCCCTCAGCATGCATCTCCTCTCGTTCGAAGTCAAGCCCGCATCAAGCACTAGCGCTTCGACTAACTCGGAGTACTGCTCCCAGCTGATGGTGAACAGCCATTCGAGCATCGGAATGGAGTCTAGCCCACTGGCTATCACTCCGCGAATCGCCTCTCGTCTTGTTAGGCCCAATCTGGCAGCGATGGCAGTCTCAAGGTCCGCCATTCCTTGACAGGGGCTGCATTGAACATCGTAGTCTTCTCCCATCGTCGTCTGCTTCTCTGCGGCGCACACCTTCGCATTAGGAAAGTACCCCTCGTCGTCAGAGCTCTCGTATTCGGCTATGACCTCGCAGCAGTTGATTTGCTGCTGCTCAACTTGCTCGGAGCACGTATCGGCATCTGCAACATTTGCTTCCGCCGCATTGGCACTGCGATTGAAACCCCCTTGTCCGTTTCCTCGACCACCACCTCTGCCTACTCGATTCCCATACGAGTTGTTGTTGCCCCCGTTTCCTGCCCGCCACTTCTTATTAGCTTCAACCAACCACCCGCGAATATGCGCGGGTAGTGCATTCCCCTTCGCATTCATCACACTCTGTGGGACGTCTGCATTGGTCTGCACAAGGCATGGCCTGCCGAAGTTTCCAGGGCAGCATCTCATCCCACAAGTAGGACAGCTCGTAGGGCAATTCTTCGCGTGATGACCGTCCCTCCCGCACGCCACACATGTCAAGGTGCGAGTGTCGTTGTCGGTGTTCACCACCTCCGTTTGGTTAGCTTGAGGCTTGAAAGCAGCTTTCGACGTCCCTTGGTTCTTGTTGTGCGTCCGAATGAATCCTCGTGCGCCCTCGCCGCTGGACAAAGTAATGCCCACAACCTCAATGAATTGGTCTAGGGTGTAGCGTACACTCCCAATGACTTGCCCTCGAGATATTTCATCGAAGAGCGTGCTGGCCTTATGCTCCACCCTCTCAGGTAGCTTCTTTAGGATCTCGAACATGATCGACTCAACATCGCTGCATCTCTTCAGAAGCTTGAACTCGTTGGTCAGCTCCCACGCCGCTTTGACAGCTTCGTCTCTCGACATGTGCGACTTGAAGAAGGTCTTATCATCGAACTCGCGTTCCGCCAGCCTAACCTCGGTGCCATGAGTAAGATTACACATGTCCCGAATGTACGCCAACTTGAGAACCCCTGACGACGCCGCTTCGAGATTGTTGTCCAACCTCAGCCTGAACGCCTGCACCCTATCCGAATTTGCATCTAGCACGCAGTCTACTTGGCGAGACAGGTAGCCATCGGCGATCCTCATCTTGAGATCCTTATTGATCGCTTCACGGGCTTGCGACACATTCATGCAAAGAAGCTCGGCGACTGTAGGATGCTTGTTTCTCATGAGGTTCAAGAATCTCGCTAGCCAAGGTTCCAATCCCACCCTGTGCAGCGTAGTGGAATAGGCCGCCACTTCCGAAGTGGTAAGGTCCTTGATGCGCTTGGGATCATCATGAGACGCACCTCGCAATTGCTCGAGTTGTTGAAGCAAGTTGACTAACCCCGCCATGTCTTGTTGCGTGGGCTGCGAAGGCGTCGATGGTGGTGCGGTCGTCGGCGCCGGCGACATTGAAATGTATGGCGCTGCGGCAGGAGCAGAACTTGGCGTCGCCATCGACGGAGATGCAAATGGCGATTGAGAACTATGGGCTCCACTAGTCCCCGTAGATGGTGACATGAGAGGCGCGTCGAATCCTCGTCCATTGCCTCCGCCACCTACAGGAAACTGCGTTGCCGGTGAGCCGTTGGAATATTGCAGCGGCGCTTGATAGGTAGGCGAGACCTGTTGTGGCGCCCTTGAGGTAAGAGGTCCGAGACCAAAGGGCATAGACGCCGGTGTTGTCACAAACGGACTGTATCCGCTGCCGGTCCCCATTGGGTACATCAGCGGCGACTGCGGCATCAAGAACTGCCGGTCGAATCCACTCGGGGTGAGCATAGGCTGCATTTCCATCGGACTCGGAATGGAGGTGGAGGGAATAGTGCGTCCTCCCGGTGCTTGGTGTGTCGTGGTTGTATCTACTAGTAATGTCGGTTGTCTTGCGTCCGGCGAACCGGAGGCGCTACCATGCGATTGGTCATCTGGGCTCGCTTGCGTGTTAGCTCGGCGCGGTGGTTCAGTGCTCCAGACTTCGCCGGGCTGCATTGTTCACCTCGTCTTGTAAGCTCCTAGTTCATGTACGGTATCACGGGCTCGACAGCCAACCACGATCGTGCTAGTCAAACTGGAAGAATGATGATTCTGAATCCGGATGGATTCCACACAGAACCACACACTTACACTCGAAACAAACAAATGTCAGTGTACCTCGCCCGCTGTCAATTCTATTTTACCACATTTGCATGAATGCATGCCAGATTACCAGTACCTCCTGGTCCGATCCAGGGCAACAAACAATTACTATTATGTCCGCCTATATCGAAACTAATTACCATATATGTCAAAAGTACCATGATCGTCGCATCCCCCCCATCTTGCCCGCAAGATGTACATGGAGATCCATGGTATGGAAGAAACATTTACTCGTCCTCCTCGTCATTGGAGTAGTCAGGCGAGTACGGCTCGCGCGATGGCGACCCCGTCTCCATCGCTGGCCCTTCACTAGTGGTGCCCGCTTTGGGCTTAGTCCTCAGGGTCACTCTTGTAAGCGGTTCAAACTCGGCCTCCCGGAAAGTGTCCGACGGATCTAGCGCTTCGCCATTTTTGTAGAACCACATTTATAGGTGGAACACTTAGCTAACTTTTTTTTGTAGGTCAAACTTGATCAAAACTAGTGTCGCAATGCGTTCAGGGGGTTCAAAATAGGTGGTAATGGATTTTCCCCGCATGCCTGGGGCGCCCCCATGACATGTCGATTTTGGGCATGGGGCGGCCGCGGCAGTGGGGGAGGCTAAGGGCCGCTACACGGTCGCTGCCGCCCCCAATTCCGACACATACTAGAATATACCATTCAAGTGGACTGCGGAATTCGCGCTCAACGAGGCCGACGGGTAGCGGTGCTGTCGGCCGCTGCACGGTCAAGTTAACGAGGTGATCTCTGAGCGGGCGCTCTGCAGGAGCTGCTGGAAGGCATGATCCAAGCGGAGGTCCGCTGCCTTTAGTCCCCTTCGGCGTCAGGAGTATCCGTCTGGTACGGAGCGGTAGGCGCATGAAATCAGGCGCATGCAGAGTGGAGTGGGCTCCAGGAGCGCGCGCGCACCGCTGCTCGCACCACCGGCACTCTCTGAGAACCCCTGTGCGATACTGTTGCAGGCGAAGTCGGCACGCATCGACGCAGTGCTTGTGCGCCCACTGGCTGAACGGGGTGCTGCCAGTAGCGCGTCGTCTGGTGAGTCAGAGCCACTGAGGCTGGCCAGGTCTGCTCCAGAATGGTCGGAGGTGCAGCGGGCTGCGCCGTGGTAGAACATCTGGGCCGATGCCTTGCGACGGCCGAGGAGAGCCCTCCGTGGCTGCTCCGCTGGGTTCGCACTTATGTGCGTTCTCCGGTCCGGCCTCAAAACCGGGACGCCAATCTACTTGCTCGAGGTTGTTGCCTACTACATCTGCGGTTGGATCGCAGGCGAGCCGCCCTCCTAGCCCCCTTGTAGCATCATTCCCTCACACCCGCCCTTGCTGCAGCCCTTGGCACCGCCCTCGCCACCGCAGTAGCCTTTGCAGCGGCGCTCATGTCTATACTCACCAGTCCACAGCCCGCTTCACCGCAGGTGCCCTCAGCGCCACCCTCGCTCGCTTCTTCCTCGGCGCAGCCCTCACACCCCTCGCCTCAGCACCGCCCTCACCGTCCTTGCTGCCGCCCTCTGCCATGTCGCTGTTGCAGCCCTCGCCGCTGCTGCTATCACCGCTGCCGCACTCGCCACAACACTCGCAGCAGCCCATGTGCCTTGCCGCAGCCCTTGCCGTCGCTGCCGTCGCCGCCCTCTCCCTCGACGCCCTCGTCGCGGGATGTCCCAACGCGTTCATCGACTTCTACTACCTCGCCACCTCCGGGGACGGCGTCGGGGACGATAACCTCACCCAGGACGAGATGGAGGCGAGGCTTATCAACCCCGACGACTACGAGGAGTTCGAGGAGGTGCCCATGGACAAGATGCCCTTCGTGAAAGACGCGCTCGTCGCCGCAGAATCCGCGCTGCGAGGGGACGTGGACGCGGGCGAAGATCCCGCGGGCGCAGTCCAAGATGCCTACAAGGCTCTCGCCGAGTACTTCCTGGGCACCGACGACCTCGCCAAAGGCGCCTACTTCTACGAGAAGTGCGTCACCGCGTCCGTCGGTGCCAAACGCCCGGAACACGAGATGGACGCGTGCCGCCTCGTCGGCAAGACCCACGAGGCCATGGGCAATTTGGAGATCGCCGTCGCGTCGTTCGAGCGGCAGCTTCGACT
>OJFB01000459.1_pt1 | contig 10788 bp, 13 predicted proteins | sample 1593811 | NCBI WGS metagenome assembly OJFB01 (sample SAMN05416736, study PRJEB24817) | seawater metagenome | isolation source: Sea water | place: Canada:Atlantic | collected 2013-07
ACGAGATGCTCAGGAGTCTCGTGGGCTCGGAGATGTGTATAAGAGACAGAACTTCCACTCCGTTTATCTCCAACACAACCCTATGGAAGGACATCGGGGGGCCAGTGACATTGGCATGGACAAGAATTCCTATTTCGTGGCGGTCTTTTGATACGATGCTGTCTGGTGTTACTTTAATTGAAGGTGTCCCGTAGGAGATGGCCGCGCGGGTGAATTCAATATAAGTGCCTGTCTGTTCAAATATACCGTTGGTATGCCCCTTTGCATGAACCTGCCATGGTTTGGCGACCACTTCGGCATCACGGTCCCATCGGAGCTGAAATTGGATAAAGGCGAATAGTACAAAAAGTATTAAAAGTCTGTCGCAACAATTCATTTATTTATATATCTACGGTATTTATACACTTTATTAAAAAATTTAAATAAATAGTAGTATTGTGATATATATAACAATAGATGAGAATATTCTAATCGTATTCGTATAAATATAAGCGTGTAATAGGATATATGCATCTGTTACTTTTATTACTAATAATATCATGTGCACATGCCAATGTGACCGTTACACTGTACGAAGACGCCGCCCTACCATTAGAAACCCTATGCAAACAATCAATACCACCTAAAAGTCAATTAATAAAACCCAAAAATAGAGCGTTTCAAATCTTATCATGGGATGTAGGATGCGAGAAAAGAAAGTCCACTCTCGCGAAATGCAGTACAGCGTGCAACAATGGGTGTTGTGGAACTACGTGTGCTGGCAATGCATGCAGTGGGGGTGGGTGTTGTACTGCTTCAAAAAATATATGCCAAGAAGCTTGTAATTTTATGTTTGCACCACAAGTATATAATATTATACAGTATACAAACGTAACGAATGAAACGAGATTTATAGACAAGACTAGGTGGATAAACAAGACACACAATATTACCATATACACTAATAGAACACGCTGGACCAATAAAACACATAATGTGACCAGATTTGTTAACAAGACTAGGTGGTCTAACAATACTTATACTATAGAGAATGTTATATGGGTAAACAAAACCAGATGGATAAATAAACCAACAAACCAGTCATATTTTTACATCCCAACCGTTATTACGGAGAAGTTAGAGAACACAACGACCACATATGGTAAACCTACCACTGTCAACGATTTAATTATATGGGGTTCCTGCCTGGTAATTGGTTTTATGGGTGGGTGTTTTTTTAGTTACGGCGTGTTTAAATTTAAAGAATTTTTAGACAGCTGGTTTGGTTGTTTGGATTGTGATTCATTTATTGAATCATCGCCAGAAACACCACCTAAGAAGAAGAAGCCTAAGAAGATAGATATACAAATACATCCTAGAGTAGATACGCTTAGAAGGAGGTCGTTATCAAATTCACCTAAAGCTAGAAAACGTATGGAAATTTAATCGGTAAATGTAGCACCGCACCACAGGTCGGGTCCCTTATCCATTCGTCTTTTCTTGAGCACCGTCCTGTTTTATAGTTTTGGGTTTTTGTTTCGTCAACCAATCGTACACGTTCGTAGGTGTCATGTGATTGATATTTTTCAGTTGTTTGATTTCGTCTACGTACAGGCCGCTGTTTAGAAGGGTGTGCATAATCAACTGAGAGCAGAAAAACTTGTCTGGTTCGCCATCCAAACGAATGGTTATGTGGGACAGCAGCATCAACGCCCTTGGTATATCGTATGGCTTGCCCAACTGGCGAAGATTATACCCTACTATGGTCTGCAACTCCTCGACTTCTAGTTGGAGCGTCACGTTTTCGTACACTGGTCCTCTTGGTGGGGACATCAATGGATTGTCGTGCAAATTGGTCAAAAACCGAACGCTTACGACGTCTCCCCACATCACATAGAAGCACACGTTTAGTGTTTTGAGTTCGGTGTCTTTGGTGCGTGTCAGAATATCTTCAAGTGTCTTTGGTGAATAGGCCTGTTCAATGTTGCTGTCCACCATGACGCGGAACAGGTCTTTGTCCATCTCGACCGACATCTCCACGTGGCAGAATTTGCCGACACATTTGTTCCATAGCATATCATAAGGACCTACTGGTCTGGCGAAGGAAACTTTTAAATCCATTTTATAGAAAACGAAAATACTATATACTGCTTTTTTAGTAATTGTAACAATGAGACGTAGACGAGTTTCATCCGACGGGTTAAAATTATTCAACATGGCCATCATGGAAGCACCAAAGTACAGTAAAGTAAAGGAGATGTTATCCTGCTTGTTTCGATCCGAATACGACGATAGGCTAGATGAAATGGTGAAGCAATGCAGGACCGCATCGGAACAATTGTACGCCTACACTCATTTTAAAGACATCAATACCAACAAACTTATAGACAACAGCATATTCAACGTGGTAAACTCCATATTGATGGACGATGCCATGTTGGGGTCAAAGTTCAAGATACGGAGGAACTATCACTACTTTTTAGACGTTGCCAGACGAGCCTGTGACGAGGACGACCACAATACGGCCATCATGATACGCGCCGCTCTCCTGCACCATGCTATTTGCCAATTAAAACTGAAGCCCAGGAAGAGGGATAAAGAGATATTTGACAGGTTTGAGGAAGAGTATGGGACATTCAGAAACTGTTACAAAACCCATCTGATGTCTGCCATGGGAAACACCGATTACGAGCGATATCTACCGTCTCTGATGGTCCTTAACATGCACAAAGCCCGACACAGGGCATTCTCTACCATAGGGAGGTGCAAAATACAGTATGAACCTGGTCATATAAAGAGTACCATAGGGATGCATGCCATGCATTTCTATTACCCTGGTGAGACCATGCCGTTGTATGAGAAGCCCCCTGTTGCCAGTTCAACGGACCTTATTCTATTGGCACAGGCCGCAAAATAACTTACGGGAATGGAGGTCCACCAGTGTGGCTCGACTGGAACTTACCAGCCATTCTTTTTACTTTCGTTAAGTTCAATGGTGGAACCAGCGGGACCGCTGGTGGTCTCCTGTTTGGGGGTACCGCTGGTGCGTTTGGTCCCGCTGGTTTGTTGTTCCTATCGATTGGAGGCGCCATTCGAACCTGATTTGCCAACTGACCCCACTGCTCTTTTGTCATTCGTTTCAATTCGCTTCCACGTTTCTTCATTGGCCCTCTTGTCGTATAAGCTTTCTTTGGTGGTACCCATGAATTTCTACTCTTCATGGCGTCTACATGACCCTTGTTTTCTATCATGGAGCGCTCCAGATCGTTCTCTTCGTCTACCAATGGTTGGTTTCGTTTGGGGGATATTTCTATCGATGGACGTATCATTTTTCGCCTCTTGTTCTCCGTGTGTTTCTTACACGACCATACCCCTACTATTAATGCCGTTACAATTCCTACCGATGACATGACAATGGCAACGATATTGACTGTGTTGTTGGTCTGGTAGGTGGTGTGGTGAATAATGACATCTTCCTGTGGTTTGGTCCTATTCGTAGGTATATAGGTTCGAGGTTTTGTGGTAAATGTGGAGTTTGAATTTGAAGGACTTTCTGCTGGATTTTCTGTTGTCCCAGACGTATGGTCTTCTCCTGGGTTGGTTTTCGTTGTCTGCGAAGGATATGATGATGTCGGCGGATTGGACGACGTATATCCTGTTGAATGTGTTTGTGTTGTTGTCTGTAAACGTGTTGTTGAGTATGACGATACGGTACTCGTTTGTACCGATGGTGGTGATGCCGTTGACGTTGTTGTGGCGATTCCCGTGGGCATTTGGGTTGTTGATGCAAGGGTTTCAATTCGCTCGCTACACGTTATTATAAATTCTTGGTCGTATGTACCCGTGTGTACGGTCGTGCAATTACAACATGTTGGCTTGTCCATAACGGAGGGACACTTGTACAGGAATGAGTTCAGTAGTGTCCATATAAGTATGCATTTCATTTTTCCGAACAAGAATCACTTAAGTACCTTTGTACAAGAAAATCTCGAGTATATAAACGCACCGTGATATATTAAATGACTGAATATTTAAATGTTAACGGCCAGGCGATTCCAATTGTGAAGATAGGACGGGGGAGCTCCAGTTTCTTTGCCAATTTGGTACGATCCTACATAAAAAATTATCCAGTAGTGAACGTGTATTCAAATTCGAATAAAATCAATCTGGCGGTATGGGTTATTTATCAGTTGCAACAAGAGTTTGCCGTGAAAGATATACATGTTATGTGGGGTGTAGAAGGAGTATCGCTGGCGTTTAATGTGTACTCCGACCAAGAAATCACCGAAACGCGGACATTTGAACAGGATGAAACAATGTCATACGTAAAGATTGGCAATGGTGGAGACATTGAATCCTTGTCCAGGGTCATCAATAAGACCGATGCATGCACATTGATTGCCGCTGGTGGGTCGTGTCAGAAACTGTTCCAGCTATTGGTGTATGCCTATAGCAAAAACTTTGTTTCAAGTGAAATTGAGATAATACGAACCCACGATGCTCAAGGTAATGAAAAAGCGGGCGTGAGTGTGTATATATATAGAGTTCACATGTATCAGGATGCAGAAAACTTGTACGGTGTGCAAGGGGAGTAATATATATAGATTAAAACGGTGTAGAAAATGTTGTAAAATATATAGACTAAGTGTATTTCATTGTACCTACAAAAATTGTTGCAAACCAGTGTTTGCCGCCACCTTATGCCAGTACCATTACAGGCATTGGCGAATAAAATGCTTAATGTGCGATAGGAATGTATACTGTAAAACGCTATGTAGACGCCACTACAGGGCATGCACTCGATTGAACTCGTTCCCAGAGGAACGAAAGTGTCGGAAATGCAAAAACAATGAGTATGTCGATTCCCTGTGCTTGTCTCACTTTAAAGAAAAATACAAACAGACGTGTTTGATTGTAGGATGTGATAAAAAGTCTCACAAACGGGGATTGTGTTGTAGTCATTATTTCAAAGAAAGACGCAAAATGTGATATATATACACGGTCTACCTATACAAATGACTGGGTGGAGTGTAGTGACTGATGAAATATTTTACAATTACGAAGGAAACCATGTCATGTTCCCTATGCTACTGGCATTTCTATACCAATCTCAAACGCAAATACAGTATTGGAATACTGCATTCTTCACATTTTCATTTGTGGCGTTTTGGGAAGTCATCGAACTCTTGGCGAGACTTATATTTGGGTCGTTGCTCCTGTTTGGACCAGATAATGATGTAACAGAACCAATAGAGGATATTGTTCTATTGGACATGGGGAATGGGATAATTGGCATTTGTATTGCCCTGCTGGTGTTGGCTACACTTCGACCACAATTTAAGCCCTTAAAGTGGTGGATAAGAGGATTGCTCTTCGTAGTGTACGGTGTAGTCTATTCTGCCCTGTCGCCATATGGATTGTGTTCAGGCGATTGCACTACATTGCACTTCCCGTACGGCAATATTGGCAATTATTTCATCATTGGTGGATTTGGATACATCATGAACAGATATGTAGTAGATCGGTCACTGGCATATGCATTCATTTTTAATGCATTCCTATTGAATTCGGCGACATTGATTCTGTTTAAGAGCAGTGCCATTATGGTTTACATTACTTCTGCTTTCCTATTGGCAGTGTGGACATGGTTTTATTTTGTAACGAAGGAGAAACGAAGGAGACGGGTTGATTTTAATATATTAAGTACAGTAGAATAGATGAATAAAATAGACTATATATAACATATACCGCATAATAAATGGGGTTTGCTCAAGAGCTGGGTTTGCTAGTTTTGGTCGGCCTTGTAGCTGGCGTGACGGCCGTCTTGGCAACATGGTATACCTGGAACAATCAAATTGTAAACAACCCGTTGCCAGACGTTTTGTTCGATATACTACCAGATTTGTCCGACATAACCATTCCCATACCAAATTACATCTATTTAGCACAGTTTATAGTGGCGATATTATCATTTCAAAATGAAAAAAAGCTTCAGTTGGTCGTCCAATACATATTTTTACAGAGTGTATTGACAACCATTCGAGCCATTACGGTTAGTGTCACCATATTACCAAATATACATCTATACGAGTATTGTAAGAAGGAACCAGGTGATTTCTTTGAAGTTTTTACAAACATCATTGAACATGGAACGTGCGGTGACTACATGTGGAGTGGTCATACCGCATCGTCTTTTATCCTATACATGTTCGTCCATCGACACAAATCAAACTATTTCTTTGAGCTGTTGGTTGGTATACTGTTTGGGGGGATGATATTGTTTTTGATATTGCAACGGTGGCACTATACCGTTGATATTATTATTGCGGTCATTGTCACCTGGCTTACCTTTCAATTTTACAAACAGTTTGAAAACGACACGTCGCCGTGGTACTTCTCGTCCTTTAAATGGTCCAATTTATGCTCCAAGTGCAGACGGACTCGCGAACTCGAAGCGGAGCAGCCAGGGTACTATACACCTATGATTTAAAACATTTTCTACACACTGCTATGTACTTGTCACTAGAACCTACGTCTACCTGCTTATCACCACTATCCAGTTTCTTCGTAAATGGTGCTATTGTGCCATCGTTGCACACGCCACAGTATGCATCCAATTTTACAATGGTATCGGCCAATGGGAAGAGACGGTACATTTCTCCAAAATTATCTCTTTTGTAATCGCCACTTAGACCTGCCACGATCACGTACAACTTGTATTTCTCCACCAATTGAAATACCCCATCGTAGAGATCTCCAAAGAATTGAGCCTCGTCTATACACACTACGTCCACGCCAAGTGACTGCCATGATTCGTATCGTATCAAAAAGTTTTTTAACTTGGATATTTTTATTGCACTAATACCATCTCCGTAATGTGTAGAACATATATCGGACTCGCCGTACCTATCGTCGATTATGTGATTCAATACTATGACCCTTCTACCGATTGCTTTGAGGCGACGCACTCTACGGATTAACTCAGTAGATTTGCCACTAAACATGCATCCAATGATGAGATGCAACGACATTTTAGTATATATGGAAGTTTTATATAGTATCAAATGGACCGAAAAGAGAATACCGAACAGCGCGATACCATGGAAGTGGTAGACGATGCCAATTTAATGGGTACCATTTTTATATTGTTTCTCTTACTCCAAATAGCATGGGTCTTACGACCTATTTGTGGTTGTTAGCTCCGAGTGCTATTTATATGTCATAAAAACCGTTAATGGTATTGCATATAAACAAAAATAGATAGCAAAAACCGTATAGTCGTTAAGTACAAACGACCCCAAAAAAATACAGGTACACAGGCAATTTTGGGATTTTTGACAGGTGAATACTATCCATAATACAGGTAATAATTGATGACAGCAGGAACACATCAAAGGCTAGCATGGACACAGGTAGTTGTAAAACACCTTAGGCCGTATACAGCAGGGAACGAAAAAAAATTAACAGGCACACACAGGGGTTTATTTATTTTAGTATGTAATACCATTAGGCATACAGGGGGTTAGTGGGGTAATGATGTGTCTATATGTCCAAAAATAAAAAAAAAACCTAAACACCTAAATCGAAAAAGATAGAACGCCGATGTGCGTACACACTTCGGCGTTCTATCTTTTTGGAAATGAAGGAAAATATAAGGGGTGTCTTTTTTTATATAGGAAAAGTGCACCTAGTCTAACGGTTGTACTAAGGGTGCTGAACTGCCGAAGCGTGTACACGGGGCCCTAATCTTAACTCTAATATTATATCTATTATTAAAATTTTAAATTTGGTAATACCTTCAATGTATGATCGTTTATCCAAACCCCCTCAAATTTATTTCTAAATTTTTTATCGGGTTCATCATTGTCATACCATTGTTTATGTATACCAACCACTCCACCTAAAATACCATTGGAATCTCTGTAAATTAAAGGAGAACCAGACGAACCAAAAAATACACTCGAATCTTGTCTCGTACTATGGAAAAAATTATTTGATTCTTTCTGTCGCTTAATATTCCTTGTTTCAACGGTGAATGGAAAGTGATTATCGTTTTCAATACGATATCCGTTTTCATCGTTACCCCAATGATATGGATTGTGTACCTGGACAACTATCTGGTTACTTCTTACTTTGTCCTTATGAATGGAAAGACTTTTAATTTCCTTCTTTGATGGCACTTGGACTATTTTCATTTTCGCAATATCGTTGTCTTTATCGATATAGGTAGTTTGTGCAACGCCTATAGTACCATCTATCCACATAATAAATTTTAAAGTACCGATTGACTCGCCTACGTGTTCATTGGTTAATACAAATGTTTTTCCGTTATGGGTAATGATAGAGCCACTTCCATTGGATTCAACAGATACACAGGCTTCCAATGTATTGTCAATCGATTGTCGCTGTGCAATCGGGTCTTTTCGCCTACCACTAAGGATAATACTTTCTATATGTTCTTCTCGCTGTTTACCACTATCCTTTAACAATTTCTGCATCTCTTTGACCTCCACGTCTACCGATTTCAGATAGTCCGAAGGCGATGTCAACTTTTTCTTAACTGGTTTCGCTTCAAGGTTTACCATTTTCAGCCCTTCTACTTTCTTTGACAAATCATCTATTGTCATTTCCTTTTCAAAGTACATACAATCTCGTATATTTGGATAAATAAAACGTTTGTCAATAGAAGAAAACCCAGCTCGAAAATCATCCTTCACCATTTGTCTTTTTCCCGATGTCTCCACAACATTCATAATAGTAAGTTCTTCCCAATTGTTACCCCAACTATCGGCAAACAACAATTCGAAATTATTGTAACCAACTACAACACGTGCATGCCCATTCCAAGATATCGCCACTGGTATTTTCCTGTCCACCAGACCCTCAATAAATTCTCGTACTCCCCTGATAGGATCGTTTGGAAAATTCAAATTGATAATGTCTTTGTTGAAATTGTTCTCACGCCCATCACTCAATATCGGTACATACCGAAATGAAGGATCATTCAACATGTTGACAAATGGTTTCTTAGTGGCACCATTTTCCAAGAGTTGGTCGTAATCACCTGCTTCTTCGGTGTACTTGCCATTGGCGTTCTGAACTACGTCCCAGTATAGTTTGGTCCAAGAACGCGCCTGTTTTAATGTCTTCCAAGATTTTTCTCGTTTTCGTTTGTCCAAACCGTGGAGTTTATTCTTACCAACAATGTTCAACAGATTGAATGTCGCGGCAATCATGCACGCTCCATCTAGTCCCTGGTCCAGGCAATCGTATGCATAGACATCGGTAACAACATTGGGGAAGTCCAGTTTGATTTTATCCCTCCTTTCCTGAACTTGTTTTTTACTCAAGAGCCCTTTGGATACAACTTCATTATATTTTGCTTCCGATATCCCATAATTGTCAGGTGTGTTTCTCGTACGCTTATACAACGGCCTCTCCTTCATGATATCCTTACGGCGTTTTCTTTGTATTAGAAAGTTCATTTAATAGGAAGAAAATACCATTATATAATTAAAATAATTAGTTATGGACACCCACTTTCTGCACCACACTTGGAACAAGCATATGTGGTTCGTTCGTTCATTTCCCTGGGTTGTGGGATGTAGTCATGGATACATGTTTTAACAAGTGAAAAATAGGAGTCAATTAAGGTTTGCCGCATGGTTGATTGTTTCGGTGACATATTTAGTCTATGTAATATTTTTGTAACATTAAATATTTGTAAAATACAGTTATTCATAAAATACCGAAGAAGGGTCGTAGGCTACCGACCGAACAATATCATTGCAAGCACCGACCCTATTAGTATAAAAAACAATAGGACTGCAACACTATTGTTTTGAAGGTCCGATTGAATTTCCACTCGCTTCTTTGGACGTTTTCGGACAACAGGCGTTCTAGAACGCAAACGTATCGGTTCATTGACCATCATTTGAATATAGTTAGATACTCCTTTATACAGCCATTTTTGCCTTCAACCGCGGGTGAAATCGATAGCCCTCCAATTGGATCTCTTCTAACTTAACACCCCAGAGATTATCCTTCTTACGACAAATCTTCAATGTAGGCAATTCATACGGTACACGGTCCATCTGGATGGTTGCCACTCCAATATGATTTTCATATATATGGACGTCTCCCAGAGAGATACGGACCTTCCCTGGGGTCAAATCCGTTTCGTGCGCAATCAAATGAACCAGCAGGGCCGTGGATGCTATGTTAAATGGCAGGCCCAAAAAGACGTCCGACGACCGTTGGTACATGTGACAACTAAGTACACCATTGTCTACGTAAAATTGATAGGACACGTGGCAGGGTGGTAGGGCCATCTCATTTTGCATCGAGGGGTTCCACCCACTGAGAAAGATGCGCCTGGATGTTGGGTCGGTTCGGATGAGGTCAATCACCGTTTGAATCTGATCGATGCCCTTTCCTTTGTAGTCGGCATGACAGTCGGTGTATGCCGCGCCGAAATGCCTCCATTGAAACCCGTAGATGGGACCCGCATCGAAGTCTCTCTCCTTCGTATTGCCGTCCCAAATGTGATTCTTATGGTCGTGGAGTTCTTTGACGTTGGTGCTTCCCCGTAAAAACCATGCCAGTTCGGTGACGATGCCTTTGAAAAACATCTTTTTGGTGGTCAGCAATGGAAAGCCGTCGCGTAGATTGAATTCAATGTGATGGCCAAACATAGAGAGGACTCGTCCACTTCGAGTGTCTCGTTCGGTACCGTATTCGAATACATCATGTAGAAGTTTAATATCTGTCTCTTATACACATCTCCGAGCCCACGAGACTCCTGAGCAT
>OJFB01000461.1_pt1 | contig 10775 bp, 10 predicted proteins | sample 1593811 | NCBI WGS metagenome assembly OJFB01 (sample SAMN05416736, study PRJEB24817) | seawater metagenome | isolation source: Sea water | place: Canada:Atlantic | collected 2013-07
GCAAAAAAGTACTAAATAGATTGTCTTTTTTTAAATCTTTGAATTGCTTAGGATCAGAAGAGAAAAAAATTTTGGGAAACATAATTTTTTTAGCCTCTGCAATTTTAATTTTTTCTAGATTGTCTAAAAAAAATAAAAAAACAAAGCCATCCTGAACATTATAATTTTTAAACAAGTGGCTAGCTTCTTTAAACGTGCTTAATTGATTAACATTATATTCTAGTTTTTGTTCTTGAAGGCACTCGAAAAAGTCCTCTGAACCAACTGTGACTATTGAATAATTATGCATATGATGAAATTATAAATTTTTATGATGATAGTAAATAATAAGGGTGAGCTTTGGTACAATAAAATTTGCTACAAATGTGCATATGGTAAAAATGGCTTCATTAAATCCAAAAAAGAGGGTGATGGATGTACCCCAATTGGGACATTTCATATAAATAAGCTCTTTCTCAGAGAAGATAGAATTAAAACAATTAACACAAAGATTAAAACGATACCCATTGTAAAAAATATGGCCTGGGAAGATAACCCAAGAAAAAAAAATTATAACAAACTAATTGCATTACCAAAAAACTCTCATAGGGAACGACTCTATAGAAAAGATCACCTGTATGATTTAATTTTGGTTGTGGAATATAATACAAAAAAAATAATAAAAGGAAAAGGAAGTGCTATTTTTATTCATATAGCAAAACCAAAATATAAACCAACTCAAGGATGTGTAGCGCTTGCAAAAAAAGATTTTTTAAATTTGCTAAAAAAAATAAAAAGGAAAGAAAAAATTAAAATTATTGGTTAGATCGTGAACCAAATATTTTACTACCTATTCTGACATGGGTAGACCCGCACTTTGCAGCATTCATATAATCTTCACTCATACCCATGCTAATAAATTTTAAACCAAGGTCATTATTAAGTTCTTTTAAATAATTAAAATGTGGGGTAGGATTTTGATCAAATGGAGGTATGCACATCAACCCTATTATATTTAGATTTTTTTCATTCACGCAGTATTTCAATAAATTTTCAACCTCTTTTTTAGAAACACCTGATTTTTGTTCTTCCATTCCAACATTTACTTGAATAAAATATTTTCTTTTTACACTCAGTTTAGCCTCAGCTTTTGATAGCTCACTTGCAAGCTTTATGCTGTCTACTGAATGTATATAATCAAAGAGCTGCACCGCCTCTTTGGACTTATTAGACTGCAACCCTCCTATCAAATGAAGCTCCAAGTCTTTTAAGGAATCTTTCAGCCCTGACCACTTTTGCTTTGCTTCTTGAACTTTATTTTCTCCAAAAACTCTATGGCCGTGGTCAATGAGTGGTTTGATATGTCCTAGTGGAAAAGTTTTACTGACAGCAATCACAGTGGGGTTAAGGTTTGTGTTGGTTAATTCATCTCTTATATTTAAAAAATTTTGTACTATGTTGTTCATAATGAAAAAAACTCAAATTTATTTTTTTTTAGAAGAGCTGAATAGTATCAATATTCCACTGCTAAAAAAATTAAAAAATATATCTATTATTTATCGAAACTATTCAAAACAAGATTATATAACTAGAGCTTTAAAAATAAAAGAGTTTGCAAAAAAACAAGGACATTCTCTTTTTGTTTCAAATGATCTTTTATTAGCAACGAAACTAGGTGCTAATCTCTACATTCCAAATTTTAACAAACAACTTCGATATTTAAATCATAGCTGTCAAAAAAAAATAAGTGTTATTGGGTCTGCTCACAATCATCTAGAAGTAAGAATAAAAAAAGCTCAAGGCTGTTCACAAGTTTTTGTTTCTCCTCTCTACCCTACTTCTTCTCACCCAGAAAAAAAATCTATGGGAATTGTAAAATTTAATCTCTTAAAAAATAATTTTACATCAAAAATTAACATTTGTGCGTTGGGAGGGGTTAACGAAAGCAACATTCATAAAGCTCGATCTTTAAACATCTTTGGCTTTGCTTTAAAAAGCTATTTAAATAAAAAACAAACTCAAAAAAGCTTGGGTTTTCTTAATTTAATTGCGCGATCAAATGTAATGCGCTAATTGTACAAAATGGTAGTAGAAAAATTTAATCACACTGTTGCTGAAAAAAAGTGGCATTCCTTTTGGGAAGAAAATAAAATTTTTAAAGCGGGAGAAGATAAAACTAAAAAAAAGTTTTATTGCCTAGAGATGTTTCCATATCCATCGGGCAAAATTCACATGGGGCATGTAAGAAATTACACCTTAGGTGATGTGGTCGCTAATTTTAAAAGATTAAATGGATTTAATGTATTGCACCCTATGGGATGGGATTCATTTGGTATGCCTGCAGAAAACGCTGCTATTCAAAATAAGCTTCATCCAAAAGATTGGACCAATAGTAATATCCAAACCATGAAATCCCAATTAAAGTTGCTGGGTTTTTCTATAGACTGGGAAAGAGAAATTTCCACTTGTAATGAAGATTACTATAAACATCAGCAAAAGTTTTTTTTAGATCTTTATAAAAAAGATCTTGTTTATAAAAAAGAAAGTTTAGTGAATTGGGATCCGGTAGATAACACGGTCTTAGCTAACGAGCAGGTGGTAGATGGTAAGGGCTGGAGGTCGGGTGCAGAAGTTGTTCAAAAAAAACTATCACAGTGGTTTTTTAAAATTACAGATTTTGCTGAAGATTTGGATCAATCTTTAGAAACGTTAAAAGATTGGCCTGAAAAAGTTAAGTTAATGCAAAAGAACTGGATTGGAAAATCCAAGGGCTGCGAAATTGAATTCAATCTTACTTCCTCTAGGGAAAATAAAAAAATAACTATTTTTACTACGAGGCCCGATACTATTTTTGGAGCATCTTTTATTGCTCTTGCAATCGATCATCCTATTGCAAAAGAATACGAACAAAGCGATGAATTCAAATCCTTTAAGGAGCAGTGTTATAAAATAGGTAATACTGATGAGGCGATCGCCAAAACTGATAAGTTTGGTTTTAAAAGTAACTATTTAGCAGACCATCCTTTTATTAAAGATAAAAAGATACCAGTTTATTTTGCTAACTTTGTGTTGATGGATTACGGAACAGGTGCAGTGTTTGGATGTCCAGCTCATGACCAGAGAGATTTAGATTTTTCTAGAAAATATAACTTAGAAGTAACTCCTGTCATTCTTCCACCAAACCAAAAAGAAGAATCTTTTGAAATAAAAAATAAAGCCTACATTGAAGATGGGATTTTAATTAACTCTGATTTTTTGAATGGACTGACCATCAAAAATGCTAAAGAAAAAATTATAGAAAAATTTGAATCAGAAAATAAAGGTAAGGGAAAAACTACTTTTCGCCTAAGAGACTGGGGTATATCTAGACAACGTTATTGGGGCTGTCCCATTCCTATTCTTTATAGAGAAGATGGAGCTGTTATTCCAGTTCCAGAAAAAGACTTACCCATAAAACTTCCCGAAGATATTAATTTTGATAAGCCTGGGAATCCTCTAGAACACCACCCAACATGGAAATTCACCACTTGTCCTAAGACAGGTATGAAAGCTACACGAGAGACAGATACGTTAGATACATTTGTTGATTCCTCATGGTACTTTCTAAGATTTTGTTCAAGTAACAATCACAATGTTGGATATGATCTGGATGATGCAAAATATTGGATGCCTGTGGACCAATATATCGGTGGTGTGGAGCATGCTATTTTACACTTATTATATTCACGCTTTTTCTCTAGAGCCATAAGTTTAAAAACTAAATACGAAATTAAAGAGCCATTTAAAGGTTTGTTTACTCAGGGCATGGTCTGTCATAAAACATTTAAAACGGAAGATGGTCAATGGGTATATCCCGAAGACGTTGTTGAAGAAAATGGAAATACTTTTGAAAAAACAAGTAAGAAAAAGATAGTTATTGGCTCATCAGAGTCTATGTCTAAATCTAAAAAAAATGTTGTAGATCCTCAGTCTGTTATCGATACTTATGGTGCAGATGCGGTTAGGTGGTTCATGCTGTCTGATAGTCCACCTGAAAGAGACATTCAATGGAGTGAAGAAGGGATTGCAGGCTGCCATAAGTTTATTCAAAAAGTTTGGTTAATGACGGAAATGATACAAAGCATTTCAGATACAAAAAAAATATCAAAGGATAAAAAATTAGAACTAGAAAAGCTAATCAACAAATGTATTAAGGAAATTACATTGAATATAGAACATTTTCACTTCAATGTTGCAGTTGCAAAATTTTATGAATTTGTGAATAGTTTTAATAAACATATAATAAATGAAAACTGTGACCGTGATGAATTTATTTCTATTGTCAAAAAATTTGTAGTTTTAATTTATCCTTTTATTCCACACCTGGCTTCAGAAATTTGGGAAAGAATTACTAAAAACAAAAATCTACACCTGCAGCCATGGCCTTCATTTAAAGAAAGCCTTTTGCAACAAGACGAGTTGAATATTGTTGTACAAATAAATGGTAAAAAAAGGTCGATTTTAAAGGCTAAAAACGATATGGACGAAAAGTATTTATTTCAAATGAGTTTGGAGCTGGATAATGTTAAAAAGTTTTTAGAAAATAAAAAAATTATCAAAAAGATATATGTTAAAAATAAGTTAATAAATTTTGTTGTTCATGATTAAAAAGGTTATTATTTGTTCTATTCTTGTGGTCCTATCTAGCTGTGGATTTACTCCTATGCTGAAAGATTTTGATTCATCCAATCTAAATATACAAAAAGCGAATTATGCTGGTAATAGCAACCTAATTTATCTGGCCAAGAATTACTTAAATTTAGAAGAGAAAAAGGGAACAAAAGGATTGGTAGTAAATTTTGTAATTTCAGAAAGTTCAACCTCAACTGCACAAAACACTTCTGGGATAGTTACAGAAGAACAGATTACTCTTAATATAACTATAAATATATTAAATAATAAAAATGTAAGTCTGCTTACAGATAGCGTTTCTGCTTCCAGGAAGCTTCCCATTTCTAATAATTTAAGCTCAGATCAAGAAACACGTAGAATTGAAAAAAATAATTTAATGCAAAATCTAACTCAAAAAATTAAATTTAAATTACAACTTATTTCTAGACAGCAGAAATGATAGTCAAAAGTTTTAATTTAAACTTTCAAGAACTTCTTAAAAAAAAATTCACTCTTTTGTATGGAGAGAATCTTTCATTAATATCCGAAATAGAAAACAAAATTAAAGCAGAAGCAAAGACTACTAAGAATCTAACAATAAAAAAATACCAAGAAGAATATTTATTACAAAATAAAGATATATTCGACCAGTTAATAAACACAGAAAGTTTATTTGGAGACCAAGAGATGGTGGTCATATCAAAATCAACAGATAAGATAATGGAAATATATGATGAAAAAAACGCACAAGATAATGATAAACAGATAATATTTTTATCAGGCCCTCTAACTAAAAAATCTAAACTACGAAATTTAGCAGAAACATCTACAAATTTTACGTGCATAGCTTGCTACAACGATACCCCTGAACAGCTTCAATCTATTTTGTTTCAAAAATTAAAAGACAACAAGATCTCAGTTTCTCGGGAATTTATAAACTCTATTTTTGAGATAAACTCTCTTAACCGCCAGGATATTAATGATGCCGTTAGTAAGGTTCAACTCATTCAAAACACATCCAAAATTACTGAGGAAAACTTAAAAACTATTTTTCATTCTTCAGAGAATAGTAATAATTTTGAAATCATAAATTTTTGCTTATTAGGTGATAAAAAAAATATTAATAAAGTGCTTAGCAATATTTACGAACAGGGAATTAATTTCAATGAAATTTTAGCTGCACTTAAATACAAAGTTAAAAAACTAATAGATATTCTAGAATCTGATATTGCTGATAAGGACCCCAATCAACTTGTTGAAAGCTTTAAGCCTCCTATCTTTTGGAAAGAAAAGAGTATGGTCAAAGAACAACTGAGGAGATGGGATAAATCTGAATTAAAACAGCTGATGGAAATTGTTTACGATATTGAAGTAGAATGTAAAAAGAATTACGATGTTTCTAATATAATCCTACAACAATTTATTGTTTCTACTTCTAACAAGTCTTGCTTAGATAATAGATATATTTAACTTTAATAATTTTCTTTAACAGCTTTAATCAAAAATTCTAGTTGCGATAGGTTCTTATAGTGAAAACCGATAGTACCTCCAGATTTTTTTTTATGAGAGATATTGACCGTCATTCCCGTTTTATTTTGAAGATCTTCTATGAGCTCTTTGAGGTTAGGATCTATGGCCTTATTAGATTTATCACTATTTGGAATGGATGAAGAATGTGTTTTTTTAGCCAGAAACTCAGCTTGACGTACCGACAGGTTATTATTCACGATAGTCTTAGCTAATTCAACATTACCAGACACATCTATTAAAGTTCTTGCGTGTCCAGGCGTTAGTATTCCCTGGGTAATCATATCCTGTATTTCTACTGGCAATTTTTTAAGCCTCAAAGTATTTGCTATATGAGCTCTACTCTTTCCTATCATTTCCGAAAGCTTGTCTTGGGTGTAGCCGAACTTATCCATTAATAGTTTGTAGCCATCTGCTTCTTCTAATGCATTCAAACCCTCTCTTTGAATATTTTCCAATACAGCAAACTCAGCCGCTAACGTGTCATCTACATCTAATTTAACAACTGGTATCTCATGAAGTTGTGCTAGCTGTGCTGCTCTCCACCTTCTTTCTCCAGCAATAATTTCAAATGTATTGTCATTAGATGGTCTCACAACAATGGGCTGAATAATTCCTCTAGTCTTAATAGATTGAGCCAATTCATCTAATTGTTTTTTATCAAAATTCTTTCTTGGTTGAAATCTATTTGGTTTTAAAAGATGAGTTGCAACTTTTTCGGAAGTAAAATTTTGTTCAATGACAGGTTCTTTAGTTTCTGATTCACCCAGCAATGCTGCCAATCCTTTTCCCAATCCTTTTGACTTAAAATTATTTAATACCATTACGCTGCAAAGTTAAATTTTTTTTGTTTATCTATAATCTCTAATGCTAATTTTTCATAAGCCATTGAACCTGCACAATATTTATCGTAGACAAGAACTGGCAAACCATGAGAAGGCGCTTCAGAAATTCTAATATTTCTAGGAATCATTGTTTGATAAACTTGTTCACTAAAGAATTTTCTAGCTTCATCTTCTACTTGAGAACAAAGCTTATTTCTTTTATCAAACATTGTTAAGACTATTCCCTCTACTTCTAAGCTTTTATTTAAGCTGGATTTAATTCTATTTATTGTTTTTAAGAGCTGCGTAAGACCCTCAAGAGCAAAAAACTCTGCCTGCAAGGGGACTATAACTGAATTAGACGCTACCAGAGCCATCACCGTTAAAAGGCTTAAGGATGGTGGGCAGTCAATAAGTATTTGATTATATTGATTTTTTTCTTTTAAATCACCTAATATCTCTTTTAATATAAAGGCTCTATTTTTAATCTCAGCAACCTCTGTTTCAAATCCAGACAATTCGACATTTGCGCAAATTATATCTAAATTTTCAATTTTTGTTGGCTTCACGTAATGTTGCAAGTTATTTCTGTCGTTTAAGAGTTTATAGATAGAATTGTCTCTATCGTTATTTTCTATTCCAACGCCTGTTGATGCATTGCCTTGTGGATCCAAATCTATGATTAAAATTTTTTGGCCTAAGTTCGCAAAGGCACAACCAAGGTTTATAGTTGAGGTAGTTTTCCCGACCCCTCCCTTTTGGTTTATGATTGAGACAACATGATTCATATTTATATTTTTTTCACACTATTTATTACCAAAACCTTCGAACCTGGATTTGTAACACTTTCATGCGTATCACAATTTATTTCCCAATGTTTCTTAGCTTCATCAATCTCAATATTATAACTTTGGCCCTTAAGGAGTAAAATTTTGTTAAAATTAATATTGCTCATATCTAAAATATTTAAAAAAGAATCTAGGGGTTTAAATGCCCTACTTACTAAAGTTGTGTAATCCTTTTTTTTTAAATTCTTAACATCATGATTATGTATTGCCACATCTATTTCTAAAAATTTACAAAGCTCCTGTAGATAAGTGCATTTCTTTGAACTCTTTTCTACAATATCTAGCTTGAAGTTGATATTAAGATCATTTTTAATAATATACATTACTATTCCTGGAAAACCAGCTCCTGAGCCTATATCAAGGATATTGCTGTCCTCAATATTAATGTACTTAAGCAATTGAGCAGAGTCTTCAATATGCCTACTCATAATGATATCCTCTGTAGATTTAGATATTAAGTTAAGATTTTTGTTATATTCTATGAGAAAATCACAATATTTCTCTATTTTCTTAGATGTTTCACGTGAAACAATGCTATCTAAATATGCAGTTTTTATCATTTAATTTAAGCTGAATGCTTAAATTTATATCTTTTTGTGTGCGCAAGTAAAAGGTTTATTGCAGCAGGAGTCATTCCATCTATTCTCAGGGCTTGTCCAAATGTTTCTGGCTTAACTACTCTTAATTTGTTCTTCACTTCTTCTGTGAGACCACTTATTTTATCATAGTCAATATCGCTGGGTATTTTTAAATCCTCATCTTTCTTGAATTTTTTTATGTCAGCATCTTGCTTTGCATAGTACCCTTTGTAGTGATTTTCTATCTTTAGCTGACCTATTATATCTTCTTCGGAGTCAGGAAGTTCTTTAAATATTGATTTTAACTTATCATAATCAACATTTTTGTATCTTAGTAGATCTATTCCATTTCTCTTAACCCCATCCATTGATATAGAAATGCCATGTTTTTTTGCTTCATTTGGAGATAAAGATACGCTTGAAAGACTTATTTTAATCATTTCTATTTTTTTAATTTTTTCCTCTAGCTTTTTACATCTTTCAAGACTCACACATCCAATTCTCATTGCTATTGGAGACAGTCTCAAATCAGCATTATCGGCCCTAAGAGTAAGTCTATATTCAGCTCTGGAAGTAAACATTCTATAAGGCTCCGCGACACCTTTGGTAATCAAATCATCAATCATTACCCCTATGTAAGCCTGCGATCTGTCTAAGATTAAGGGATCCTGCCCTTTGACGGAAAGGGATGCATTAAGACCTGCCATCAAGCCTTGGGCTGCGGCCTCCTCATAACCTGTGGTTCCATTTATCTGTCCTGCTAAGTAAAATGAAGAAATTTTTTTTAATTCAAGGGTTGATTTTAACTCTCTTGGATCAACATAATCGTATTCTATAGCATATCCAGGTCTAATCATCTTAACTTCAGATAAGCCATTGATATTAAACAATATTTCTCTTTGTACGTCTTCAGGAAGTGATGTAGAAATGCCATTGGGATAAATAGTATGATCATTTAGTCCTTCTGGTTCTAAAAATATTTGATGTCGTTGCTTATCTGCAAACTTGACAATTTTGTCCTCTATAGATGGACAATATCTTGGACCGACACCTTTAATGTTCCCAGAATACATTGCAGATTTTTTTATGTTGCGTGAAATAATTTTATGAACTTCATCATTCGTATAAGTAATACTGCATACAACTTGTTTGGAATTAATTTTTTTAGTTTCCGTAGAAAAGAAAAAAGGATTTTCATCGGCAACCTGTTTTTCCAAACCATTAAAATTAATTGTACGTGCGTCGAGGCGCGGAGGAGTTCCAGTTTTTAATCTTCCAAACATTAAATTAAATTTTTGTAATTGCTCTGACAAACCAGAAGTAGGAGCTTCGCCAAATCTTCCAGCGGGTGTCATTTGTGATCCAATATGAATCACTCCATTTAAAAAAGTTCCAGTAGTTAAGATTATTTTTTTAAATTTTATTTCTTTTCCTGAGGCCAAGATGATTGATTTAATGTTGTCTTGTTCAAATACAAAGGATGTAACAGGATCATAAATAATGCTTAAATTACAATGACTTTTTAAGTTTTCTAGCATGTATTTTTTGTATAATGCTCTATCTGATTGCGTTCTTGGACCACGAACTGCAGGACCTCTACTTGCATTTAATAGTTTAAATTGAATTCCTGATGCATCAGAAACTTTTGGCATCACCCCATCGAAAGCATCAATCTCTCTTACCAGATGTCCTTTACCTAGGCCTCCGATTGCAGGGTTACAAGACATCTCACCAATTGAATTTTTATTCGTTGTGACAAGAGCAGTGCTTACTCCCATGCGAGCAGACGCTGCCGCTGCCTCACAGCCTGCGTGACCTCCTCCAATTACGACGACATCAAAATTTTCCATGAACGAAATGTATATCTCATGGATTAATTTACAAGTGAGGAATCTGGCTTAATAGCAAATTTTATGACTTATTTCCCAACACAAAAATCTTTAAAGATTCTTCCAAGCACCTCTTCTACTCCTATAAAACCTACTATTTCGCTTAAGTAGTTTGAGGCTATTTTCAGCTCTTCAGCTGTTTTTTCTATTTCTGCAGATTGAGAGATTTTAAGGTAGTTCTTCAAATGTTTAGACGTTTTGCTTAGTAAAGTTCTGTGCCTAGACCTTGATATTAGCGTATCATCACCATGATCATGTAAACTATTCAAAATATTTTTTAGATCTTCAATTAACTTTTTGTAGCCAAATTTTGTTAAAGTAGAAATTTTGTGAATTCCTAAAAACTTTTTTCCCTTTATGTTTTTTAAAACAAGCCTTCCATCAAAGTTTTTTTTATCTTGCTTATTAATAATTATTAAAGTTTTTTCATTAATTAATTTTTTTATTTCATTTGATATTGTTTCTGTCTCTTATACACAT
>OJFB01000462.1_pt1 | contig 10752 bp, 10 predicted proteins | sample 1593811 | NCBI WGS metagenome assembly OJFB01 (sample SAMN05416736, study PRJEB24817) | seawater metagenome | isolation source: Sea water | place: Canada:Atlantic | collected 2013-07
TTATTTTATCTGCATTTTTTTCTAGTTCAGAAACAGCTCTCACCGCTGTTTCTGAGGCAAGAATTCATGAACTTGCTCTTCAGGGTAGTAAAAGAGCAGTCATTATTGAAAAAATATTAATAAAAAAAGAAAAAATGATAAGTTCACTGCTTATTGGTAATAATTTAGTAAACGTAATTGCTTCAGTATACTCCACTAGCTTTGCTATTAATTATTTTTCTGATTTTGGATTAATTTTTGTAACGATTTTAATGACTGTTATATTAGTCATTTTTGCTGAAGTCATTCCAAAGACATATGCATTCAGTCATGCAGATAAATTGGCATTAACTGTTGCTCCAATAATAAATATTATTATCTTTGTTTTAACTCCTGCTACCATTATCACAGAAAGACTAGCTAAATTTGTGTCTGGACCTAAAGTTGAGGATGAAGAAGCCAAAACTGAAGAACTAAGGGGCATGATCAGATTACATGCAGGCAATGAAATAAAAGCTAAAGAGAGAGGGAAAATGATGTCAAGCATGCTTGACATGGACGCCGTCACTATTGAAGCTGTGATGACACATCGTGGCGCTGTGACCATGATTGACTCGAAGTCTCCACCTGAATTAATATTTAAACTTGTAGGGGAAAGTCCTTTTACAAGACTTCCTATATATTCAGGAAGCCCTGATAATATCATTGGAATTCTACATGCAAAAGAATTATTTAGGAGTCTTAGGAGACGAAACTTTAAAAATCTAGATACAATAAATTTATCTGAGTTAATGATTCAACCTTATTTTGCTCCTGAAACCACACTTCTATTTGATCAATTAGAAATATTTAGAGCAAGAAGAGAACATTTTGCTGTTGTTGTTGATGAATATGGTGATTTTCGAGGAATTGTTACATTAGAAGATATTTTAGAAGAAATTGTTGGTGATATCGACGATGAAACAGATATTCATGTCAAAGGAGTTAAACTCCAACCAGATGGCTCTCTTATCACGGATGGATCTGTCACAATAAGAGATTTAAATAGATCCTTAGGTTGGAATTTACCAGATGAAAATGCAAATACTATAGCTGGATTAATATTACATGAATCTAAAACAATACCTGAGCCTGGACAAGAGTTTAGATTTTTTGAAATTAGATTTAGAGTTTTACAAAAAAAAGGTAATTATATTTCTCAATTACGTTTATGGAATGAAATTGGAATTAATACTGAATTATAATAAATTCTTAATCTTTATTATACTCTTTTAAAGAATAAGCCTTTAAAGTTACCGAGTGCAAATCTAATAAAAACTCTTCTTTTAAGAGCTTGTTAATTATCCTATGACGTTCAATCTTATTTTTATCAGAAAACTTATCTGTTACTACAGTAATATCAAAATGACTCTCTACGCCATCTTTAAAGCTTCGATGACCTCTATGTTCTTCAGATACATCTTTAATTGAAAAAAATTCTGGATTAATTTCATTTATAATCAGACTTTCTATTCTTGCTTTTCTATTCATAATTGAAACTCCATTTAATTTAAAAAAAATGAAATACACTGTTGCACGTGCTAAATCAGAATTCTATAGTTAAAAAAAATTTAAAGATTAATTATGTTAAAAAATAAAAAACAAAAAGACATTATAGATAGAATTTGTGAAAATCAAAGTTGTGATGAAATAGGAATATATCCTGCCCCTAAATCTAGAGAAAAACTTAATGAATATTTTTATTTCTGTATTGATCATGTTAAAGATTTTAATAAATCATGGAATTATTTTGAAGGATTAAACGCAGAAGAATTGGAAATTGAGATAAGAAAGGCAGTTACCTGGGACAGACCAAGTTGGAAGTTTGGAACCATGCCTATAAACCAAAACTTTCAAAAGGCATTTGATTTTTTTGATCAACAAAAAAATAAAGTTAAAAACCAGGTTAAAAATAAGAAATTAGATGAATCGTTTAAAGTTCTTGGAATTAATCAAGATAGCACCTTGAAAGAAGTTAAAACTAGATATAAAGTACTAGCTAAAAAGTGGCATCCAGATGCTCAACAAAATATTAAAAATGAAATTAACAAAGATAAATTTGTTATTATATCAAATGCCTATAAAATAATTATAAAATCATTTACAGAATCAAAAAAAAATAAATAAAACAATAAAATTTGGAGATAATATTATGAATGAAGTTAGTTTAACTAACACAATGGATTTTGAAAGTGATACGTTTCCTAAATCTCTTTCCCTAGAATTAGACTCTAAAAAAACATTTGGCTTTAAAACGAATATGAAAATATTTGGTTTTAAAGAGAAAACTAAGTTTGTTCCAGAAATTGATAATTCTTACTTATTTGATGAAGTAACTACAAAAGCTATACTCGCTGGCTTTTTATATAACAGAAGAGTTATGATACAAGGCTATCATGGTACAGGTAAGTCCACTCATATAGAGCAAGTTGCTGCAAGATTAAATTGGCCATGCGTTAGGGTAAACTTAGATAGCCACATAAGCCGTTTAGATCTAGTTGGTAAAGATGCTATTGTTCTTAAGGATGGCAAACAAATTACCGAATTTAGAGAAGGTGTTCTTCCATGGGCATTACAGAACCCAGTAGCAATTGTATTCGATGAATATGATGCAGGAAGAGCTGATGTTATGTTTGTAATCCAAAGAGTACTAGAAGTTGCGGGTAAGTTAACACTTTTAGATAATAACAGAGTTATCACTCCTCATCAAAACTTTAGACTTTTTGCTACAGCTAATACTGTTGGATTAGGTGATACAACTGGATTATATCATGGAACACAGCAAATTAATCAAGGCCAAATGGATAGATGGTCCATTGTTTCTACTTTAAATTATTTACCTTCAGAAGCTGAAGAAAAAATTGTCATTTCGAAGGTTCCAAACTTTAATAATGAAGAAGGAAAACAAAAAATAAAATCAATGGTAGCTATTGCTGAATTAACTAGGAATGGATTTATGTCAGGGGATCTCTCAACTGTTATGTCTCCAAGAACAGTAATTACTTGGGCTGAAAATACTAATATTATTGAAGATATAGATTTAGCCTTTAAACTAACATTCTTAAATAAGTGTGATGAAATGGAAAGACCAATAGTGTCTGAATATTATCAAAGATGTTTTGGAAGAGATTTAATTAGTACAGTTAATGCAAATAATGATTAACAAATATTAATATGAATGAAAAATCAAAATATACTCAATTTCAAATTGCCACTGCTGCCACATTAAAAGCAATTTCAGGGGATAAAATTAATGAAAGAGAAATTAAATTCTCTGGCACAAGTAGCCAATTATCTTCTAAAGAAATAAGATTACCTCAAATTATTAAAGAATTAGATCAAGAGACTATATCTAAAATAAGAGGCGAGTCTGATCAAATAGCTTTAAAAATCAGGTATCATGATCCTGTTTTACATTCAAAGCTATCACCTAACTCTGATCTATCATCTCAAATATTTCAAATTGCTGAAGAAGCCCGTATTGAGGCGGTTGGAAGCAAAAATCTTACTGGATTAAAAAATAATTTAAAAAGCTTACTAGACAATAAATTTAAAGAAAAAATTTTACCGGTTCCTGGAGGTGATGATAAAGAAGCTTTAGTTAATGCTTTACATCTAGTAATGAGAGAAAAAATTTCTGGTACTAAACCTCCTAAAAATACATCTATTTCTTTAGAAAAATGGCGTCCTTGGATCAACAGTAGAATTGGTAATATATTAAATCAGTTATCCGAAAATATTTCTGATCAAGAAATTTTTGGAAAAAAAACAAGAGAGCTATTGACTGCCTTACAAGCAGAAATTGGAGAGAATGATACTAATAATAACGGAGATAATGAAGATAATAATGAAGATAATAATTCTGATGAAAATGAAAATGAAGATAGTAACTCATCAGCTGAAGGTGAATCTGAGGATGATCAAGAAGCGGGGCTAGATGGAGGAAGTGATGCTAATGATGATCAAAGCGAAATAGAAGGAGAAACCCAAGACTCTGAAACTGAAAATCAAGATGGGGAAGGAGAAGGGGAAGTAGCATCTAACCCACTTACAGGTCATAATTCAGATAAAAATAAAGCTAATTATCATTATCAAGTTTTTTCTACAAAATATGATGAAATTGTTAATGCCACAGACCTTTGTGAGGAAGAAGAGTTAAATAGACTTAGAAGCACTTTAGATAAACAATTAGAAACATTACAAGGCGCAATAGCAAGATTAGCAAATAAGCTTCAAAGAAAATTACAAGCAAGACAGAATAGATCTTGGAATTTTGATCTTGAAGAAGGAATGTTAGATGCTGGAAAGCTAGCTCGCATTATTACCCAACCTTTATTTCCACTTTCTTACAAACAAGAAAAAGATATGAAATTTCGTGATACGGTAGTTACCTTATTAATAGATAACTCTGGTTCAATGCGAGGTCGACCAATCACAATAGCGGCTATATGCGCAGATATAATGGCTAGAACTCTAGAGAGATGTGGAGTTAAAGTTGAGATACTTGGGTTTACTACTAAAGCCTGGAAAGGTGGTCAATCCAGAGAACAATGGATTAATGATGGCAAACCTTCTTATCCAGGAAGATTAAACGATTTAAGACATATTATTTATAAAGCTGCAGATGCCCCATGGAGGAGAGCAAAAAACTCACTTGGTTTAATGCTTAGAGAAGGAATTTTAAAAGAAAATATTGATGGAGAAGCTTTATTATGGGCTCATGAAAGATTATTAGGGCGATTAGAGGATAGAAAAATCTTAATGGTTATTAGCGATGGAGCTCCTGTAGATGATACAACATTATCTTCTAATAGCGGCAACTATTTAGAACAGCATCTAAAACAAGTTATTTCTTTTATTGAAAATAAATCACCTGTTGAGTTAGTTGCTATTGGTATTGGTCATGATGTTACAAGATACTACAATAAAGCTGTAACACTTACAGATGCTGAACAATTGGGAGGAGCACTAATAGAACAATTAGCTGATCTTTTTAATGAAGAAAAAACCTAAATATTTTCAGATTAGTTTTTTCCTGCTTTAAGCATTGTTTTTTTAATTGCTTGTGCTTCAGGTGCCAAAACTCTATTACTTGACTTCATTAAATAATTGTCTAAGCCGCCGTTTTTCTCGACAGTCTTTAAAGAACGAACGCAAATTCTCATGCTTATAAAGGCATCTAAAATTTTACTATATAGCTTTACGTTTTGAAGATTGGGTAAAAATTTTCTTCTAGTTCTATTTTTTGCATGGCTAACATTATTACCACTCATTACACTTTTACCAGAAATTTCACAAACTCTAGACATTATTTTTAACCTTTAAGTAATTGAGATTGTTTATATAAATTATGCATGAATAAAGGTCAAGTAAAATGAAATAATCACTAATATTAACATTAAATTTTATACTGATTGAATTCCATTCTTAGCCATTTTTATAGCAATATTTTCGTCAGATGCAATGCCTCTTATATTTTTTAAGTCTGAAACTTTATCACGCTTCATCAAACTGATAATACCATTAATAATATTATCTCCAATCATTGGTCCACTATAAGTCATTGCAGTATAAAGTTGAACCAGATTAGCTCCAGATAATATTTTTGCATAAGCTGTATAATGATCAGAAACTCCTCCAGCTGCTACTAATTGAAGACTATAATTCTTTGCTTTAATAATTTGATTTGCTTTAGATAATAAATTAGTAGATTTCATAAATAAAGGTTTGCCGGATAAACCTCCTATTTCATAAATATTTTTTGATTGAAGGCTAGAGTGTCTTTCTATAGTTGTATTTGATATTATTAACGCTGAAAGATTTTGCAAATGAGCAGTTTTTATTATTTGATCTAGACTAATATCATCAATATCTGGAGCAATTTTTAAAAAAATAGGAACTTGAATATTATTTTTATTAGAGTTTACAAGACCATTTTTTACAGCATCAATTACTTTTTTTAACTGTTTAGCTTCATGAAAATCTCTTAAGTTTGGTGTATTTGGAGATGATATATTTATTGAAATATAGTCTGCAAATTGAGATAGCTCTTGTGATAATAATTTATAGTCATTCACTCTATCGCTACTATTTTTATTAGGTCCAATATTAATACCTACAATAAATTTTCCTCCAACTGGATTTTTTTTTCTATATTCAACTAAATTTTTTCTTGCTTCAATCATTCCTATATTATTAAAACCATTTCTATTAATGATTGCTTGATCTTCATTTAATCTAAATACTCTAGGCTTAGGATTACCATATTGTGGAAGTGGAGTTATTGTCCCAACTTCCATAAAGCCAAAATTTAAATGATGCACACCTTTAATAACGGCAGCATTTTTATCAAAACCAGCAGCTAATCCCAATGGATTGCTAAAGTTAATTGATTTTATAGTTGTTGGTAAAACAATAAGATTTAATTTTGGACTAAAGCCTATTTTAAGAGATAACAAACTTATTTTATGAGCTGTTTCAGGATTTAGCTTACGAACAAAATAAGTTATAAACTTCCAAATCATAATAAACCTAACTTTTTACTAAAGCACCTTCTAAAACTTGCTCTAACAAAGCTTTAGTTGAATAAATACCATATAATTTTATAAAACTGCCCATTCTGGGGCCATCCGATTGACCTAAAACTGTTTCATATAGACCTTTAAACCAATCACGTAAATTTTCATATTCTAAATTTTTACCTATAGAAAATACGATTGATTGGATTTCATCTGATGAAACAGTGTCATCTAATTTGGATAAAGCTTCAATTAATTGCAATATACCTCTCTTTTCAAGTTCAGAAGGTAATCTATATTTTTTTGTAGGTGCAATTTTTTCATTATAATAATTTACTGCCAAAGATATCAACGCGTCTAACTCTTTATCTTTTTTTAAATTCGGTTCATATCTTGATATATAACCCCATATTATATCATTATCCTCTGCGTGACAGACAGAAGCTAAATTTAATAATAAAGTATAAGTTACAGGAAATTCTATCTTTGGAGGATTTCCTTGATGAAGATGCCAAACAGGATTTTCTATATATTGATCAATTGTTTGTTCATAAAATTTTTTAAGATGAGAAAAATACTCATCTGTTGTTTTTGGAATTATATCAAAATATAGTTTTTTAGCTCTTTTAGGATTATTAAACATAAATAAACTTAAAGATTCAGGAGTTCCATATCTCAACCATTCTTCAATCGATAATCCATTTCCTTTAGATTTAGATATTTTTTCTCCATTACTATCGAGAAAAAGTTCGTAAGAAAATCCCGAAGGCGGATTTCTACCAAGCACTTTAAGGATTTTACTAGAAAGTATAACGCTTTCAGACAAATCTTTACCTGCCATTTCATAGTCGACACCTAAGGCCAACCATCGCATAGCCCAGTCGCATTTCCATTGTAACTTACATGAGCCTCCAAGGATTGAAACCGTCTTTAAATCTTGTGAAATCTGATCAATATAACTAATAGTTGAATCTTCAATATTAATAGATGTTATATTTACTTGCAAAACCTTTTCCGTAATAGGACAAATTGGTAAAAAAGGACTATATGTTTCTTGCCTTTCTTTTCCTAAAGTAGGCATGATTATGCTTTTTATTTTTTCATAATTTTTTAAAATCTGCTTCAATGCATCATCAAATTTACCTGCTTTATAACAATCAGTGGCAGAGATAAATTCATATTTAAACCCAAATTTATCAAGAAATTCTTTGAGCTTAGCGTTATTATAATTTCCAAAACTATCATATTGATTAAAAGGGTCTGGAACTTTAGTTAAAGGTTGTTCGAGATAATTTTTTAATATTTCTTGATTTGGAACATTTTCAGGAACTTTACGAAAACCATCCATATCATCAGAAAAACATATTAATTTTGTTTCTCTTCCGGTTAGAACTTGAAATGCATATTGTACCATTCGAGTTCTAGCAACCTCTCCAAATGTTCCAATGTGAGGAAGTCCTGATGGACCATAACCAGTTTCAAATAATACTGGTTGTTCATTTGGTAATCCTGCTAAAGAATTAAATTTAATTAATCTATCTCTTAAATTCCTAGCTTCAACAAATGGCCAAGAATTAGCTTTTTCTGCTAGTTCTTGAGTTTCAATACTAATCATGATTTCATCTTCTTATAAAATGTTTATTATTGCTAACTTAGATAGTCAACTGACGCAACAAATTTTCATTTTTTACATTTTTTAGCAAAAAAAAACACCTCTAAAAAAGTAAAGAGGTGTTTTTTTAAATTAATATTTTTAGATAATCTTACATCATGCCTGGCATGCCGCCCATGCCGCCCATGCCGCCCATGCCGCCCATGTCTGGCATTCCGCCACCACCGCCACCAGCAGAGCTTGCTGGCTCAGGTCTGTCCGCAACCATAGCTTCAGTAGTAATTAAAAGTCCTGCAACTGATGCTGCATTTTGCAGAGCTGATCTAACAACTTTAGTAGGATCAATTACTCCAGCTTTAACTAAGTCCTCAAATTTATTAGTTTGAGCATTAAATCCATAGTTATTATCTGTTGATTCTAAAAGTTTACCAACAATTACTGCTCCATCTTGTCCAGCGTTATCTGCTATTTGTTTTGCAGGTGCCTTTAGAGCTCTTCTAACTATATCAATACCCATTTTTTGATCAGGGTTATCAAACTTAACTTTGTCTAAGCAAGGAATAGCCTTAACAAAAACTACACCACCTCCAGGAACTATACCTTCTTCAACGGCAGCTCTAGTAGCGTGCATAGCATCGTCAACGCGATCTTTACGTTCTTTAACTTCAATCTCTGTAGCTCCACCAACTTTTATTACAGCTACACCGCCTGCTAATTTAGCAAGACGCTCTTGAAGTTTTTCTTTATCGTAATCAGATGTTGTTTCTTCTACCTGAGCTCTGATTTGATTACATCTAGCCGCGATGTCATCTTTTGAACCAGCACCATCAATAATAGTGGTATCTTCCTTTGTTATTTCAACACGCTTAGCGGTTCCTAACATCTCAAGAGTTACGTTATCTAATTTGATACCTAAGTCTTCTGATATTAAATCGCCTTTAGTCAAAATTGCAATATCTTCTAGCATAGCTTTTCTTCTATCACCAAAACCAGGAGCCTTAACTGCAGCAATTTTTAAACCACCTCTTAATTTATTAACAACTAGTGTTGCTAAAGCTTCACCTTCAACATCTTCAGCAATTATTAAAAGAGGTTTACCAGACTGAACTACCTTTTCAAGAACAGGAAGCATTTCTTGAAGATTTGCTAACTTTTTCTCAAATAATAGAATATAAGGGTCGTCCATAACAACTTTCATTTTTTCTGCATCAGTAATGAAATATGGAGATAAATAACCTCTATCAAACTGCATACCTTCAACAACTTCTAATTCAGTTGCAAGAGTTTTAGCTTCTTCAACAGTAATAACACCTTCGTTACCTACTTTATCCATAGCTTTTGCAATCATATCACCAATGTCTTTTTCACCATTAGCAGATAGTGTTCCTACTTGAGCGACTTCTGCATTAGTAGATATTTTACTTGTACGTGATTCCAAATCAGCAACCACAGCTTCTACAGCTAAATCAATACCTCTTTTTAAATCCATTGGATTTAAACCAGCAGCAACTGCTTTTGAGCCTTCTCTAACAATAGCCTGAGCTAAGACAGTCGCAGTAGTAGTTCCATCACCAGCTACATCATTAGCTTTAGATGCAACTTCTCTAACCATTTGAGCACCCATATTGTGAAACTTATCCTTAAGTTCGATTTCCTTAGCAACTGTAACACCATCTTTAGTTATTCTAGGAGATCCAAACGCTTTATCAATAACAACATTTCGACCTTTTGGTCCTAAAGTAACTTTTACAGCCTCAGCTAAAATGTCAATTCCTTCCAACATTCTTGCTCGAGCATCTGCACCAAATTTGACTTCTTTAGCAGCCATTTTTTCGTCCTTTCAAATTATAATTCAATTATTCATTTAATGGATTAAATTAACCCATAATTCCCATAATATCGCTTTCTTTCATGATCAACAGATCTTTTCCATCAAGCTTAACTTCTGTACCGGACCATTTTCCAAACAGAACAACATCACCCTCTTTTACGTCCAAAGGCTGAATTTTACCTGTTTCGTCACGCGCTCCTGAACCTGCAGCAACAATCTTTCCTTGCATTGGCTTTTCTTGCGCTGAATCTGGAATAATAATTCCACTTGCAGTTTTTTCTTCTGCTTCGAGACGTTCTACAACAACTCGATCGTGAAGTGGCCTAAACTTCATGCCGTATCTCCCTAATTAATTAAGTTAATTTAATAACAATAACAATAATGTTACTGATGTGTCTTAAATAAGAAAAAAATATCATCTTTCAAGATTAAATAAAAAAAATATTAAAAAGATTGTTTTTTTAAAATTATATATCATTTATTAGCTATGAATAAAAAATTAAACAAACACAGTATTAATTTTGACAATGCTGATTTTCTGTCATCACGATATATTTCCTATTGGCTTATTACTTTGATAATTATGGTAGGACTTATGATTAGTATAGGAGGAATAACAAGATTAACAGAATCAGGACTGTCAATGGTAGAATGGAGACCTTTATGGGGTTTTCTTCCTCCACTTAATGATGCTGAATGGAATAGAATTTTTAATCTATATATGACCTGTCTCTTATACACATCTCCGAGCCCACGAGACTCCTGAGCATCTC
>OJFB01000466.1_pt1 | contig 10698 bp, 15 predicted proteins | sample 1593811 | NCBI WGS metagenome assembly OJFB01 (sample SAMN05416736, study PRJEB24817) | seawater metagenome | isolation source: Sea water | place: Canada:Atlantic | collected 2013-07
ACGAGATGCTCAGGAGTCTCGTGGGCTCGGAGATGTGTATAAGAGACAGCCAGAGAACTCCTTTGACGAACAGGAGAAGACTGCTGGGCAAGAGCTGGATGCCGCGTTCACAGAGAGATAATATGATAATCAAAAATAAATAAAATAGAAATAATAATATTTGTAAATTACAAAATTAGATTTAAATTAAACATAATTTTTTGATTGGTTTGTATAAGGAATTTTTATGAGCATTAATGATATAGAAAAATCTATGACAAGGGCAAAATCAGGGGGGACCTATAATTTTTTTAAAACAAAGTATATAGGTTTGGACGAAGAAGCATATATATTTGAAATAACCTTTCCTAGAGAATGTCTTAACCCCTTTCAAACCGTTCAAGGAGGGATGATAGCTAGTGCTCTTGATGAAATAACCTCAATAAGTGTAAATATATTAACTAAAGATAAAATGTTACCTAGTTCAACTGATATTCATGTCACATTTCATCGGCCTGCCAAAGCAGGGCTTGTTAAAGGAAAAGCAAAAATTATTAAATTAGGAAGAACAGTTGTTTCAGTTGAAGGTAAATTATTCTCAAGCGATAATAAATTAGTAGCTTCTGCATTGCATACAGCAATATTAACTGATACATCAACCATAATTTAAAATTGAATTAAAAAATTATTAATGAAAAAAAAAGAAAACCTCCCATCAAAGCTATGTTTAAAATGTGACAGGCCTTTTTCGTGGAGAAAAAAATGGGAAAAAGTTTGGGACGAAGTTAAATTTTGTAGTGAAAAATGTAAAAGAAACAAAAATAGGTAATATTTTGAAAAATGAAGAGCAAAATTTAAATCAAATAGATTATAATGCCATTATTGAAATGGCATGGTGTGATAAGACTAGTTTTGACTCTATTAAAGAGCAAACTGGTTTATTAGAAAAAGAAGTTATCAAAATAATGAGAACAAAACTCAAAAATTCTAGCTTTAAAGTTTGGCGAACAAGAGTATATGGTAGAAAAGCTAAACACAGTAAAATCTAATGTTGAAATAGTATGGTTTAAAAGAGACCTTAGAATTGCTGACCATGAACCTTTGTTTCAGGCATCTAAGAATTCCTCTTTGATAATACCTTTATATGTTTTTGAACCAGAATATTGGTTGCAACCTTTTTCTTCTAGGAGGCATTGGCACTTTATTCATGATTGTTTGTCAGAACTAAAATTAGAACTTAAAAACTTAGGACAACCTTTAGTAACTAAAGTTGGCTCTGTACTAGAAATATTAGAAGAAATATCACGTGAATTTATTATTAAAAAAATACATGTACACGAAGAAACAGGTAATAACTGGACTTACCAAAGAGATAAAAAAATTTTAGAGTGGTCTATTTATCAAAATATTGAATTGCAAGAATATCCTAATAATGGAATTGTTCGCAGATTAAAAAATAGGGATCAATGGACTAAAATTCGAAATAAAAGAATGGAAGAAGATATTTGTCCTAATCCAAAAAAATTAAAATTAATCTCTAAATATGGTGGTAGTAAAATCCCAACTAAAGATACTTCATTTATTAAAAATAATTTTGATGGAGAAGTTCAAAAAGGTGGAAGAAGTGAGGCTTTAAGAATAATAGAAAGTTTTCTAAAAATTAGAGGGCAAAGCTATCTTTTTAATCTTTCAGCTCCAGGTAAATCAGAAAAATTTTGTTCTCGAATTTCTCCTCATTTAACCTGGGGCACAATATCAATGAAAGAATTGTTGAAACTTGTTGAAGATCGAAAAGTTAACTTATCTGCAGAAGAAGCAAAATCTTGGAAAAGAAACTTAACCGCTTTTAGATCAAGGCTATCATGGCGCTGCCACTTTATTCAAAAAATTGAGGACAAACCATCTATTGAATATAAATGCATGCATTCTTTTTATGAGAGTTTGAGAGAAAATTTTTTTAATAAAGATTATTTTATTGCATGGAAAGAAGGAAGAACAGGTTATCCCTTTGTAGATGCTTGCATGAGAAACTTAAATTATAATGGTTGGATAACTTTTAGAATGAGAGCTATGATTGTTAGTTTTGCAAGCTATGATTTATGGCTGGATTGGCGTAAGACTGGGTACCATCTTGCACAAACTTTCACAGATTACGAACCAGGTATTCATTATAGTCAATTACAAATGCAATCAGGTGTTACAGGGATAAATACAGTTAGAATTTATAACCCTATAAAACAATCGCAGGATCATGATCCAAAGGGTGATTTTATAAGAGAATGGATACCTGAGCTAAAAGATGTTGAGGATATGTGGATACATGAACCATGGAAAATGGACGATTTTAACCAAAAAATAAATAAATGTATTATTGGGAAGGATTACCCTTTCCCAATTGTTGACCATGCTTTAGCTATTAAAGAAGCTAGAAATAAAATATCTGAAGTGCATAAAAAAGCTGGCTATAAAGAAAATTCAAAAGCTGTTTTTAACAAACTAGGTAGTCGAAAAAGAACAAAAACTATTCCAAAAAAAATTGATAATCAGTTAAAATTATTTACATAGGTTAACTTTTATTTGCAATAAAAGCTTTTTTTCTATTTGGATAACATGTTGTGCATATTTTACAAACTGTTCCATCACACCCCCAAGCGGAACAGAATTCACGGCCATAAAAGATGATTTGCAGGTGTAACTTGTTCCATTTATCTATAGAAAATAATTTCTTTAAATCTTTTTCAGTAACCTTAACATTCTTACCTTTTGTTAAACCCCATCTTTGAGCAAGTCTATGAATATGTGTATCTACAGGAAAAGCTGGGTGTCCAAAACCTTGAGAGATAACAACACTTGCTGTTTTGTGACCAACTCCAGGAAGTTTCTCAAGTTCGTTTATGTCGTCAGGAACCTCCCCATTAAATTGCTCAACAAGTATTGCAGAAAGTTTTGATATAGCTTTTGATTTTTGTGGAGCTAGCCCACAGGGCCTAATTATTTTATAAATAGTTTCAGTATCTACATCTTGCATATCAAAAGGATTGTTCGCAATGGAGAATAAAGAGGGTGTTACTTTGTTCACGCGTTCATCTGTGCATTGAGCACTTAGTAATACTGCAACTAATAATTCAAAGTTATTTTTGTTGTTGAGAGGTACAGGCGTACTTGGGTAGAGTTCATCAAGAACATTAACTATAAACTTTGCGCGATCTACTTTTAACATAATATCTACTCTCAACTTAAATAATAAGTTATATATAAATCAATTTTTATCTTAAAAATATTTAAATTTAATTAAAATCTAATAGGTACTTTAGTAATGAGTAGATGGAAAATGTTTCAGGAAGGGGTTATAGAGGAATTACCTTTGCAATTAGGAGTTTTCCCTTTTGGAATAATTTATGGAATCTTAGCAATGGAGAGTGGATTAACTTTTCTTCAATCTTTTTTATTATCCTCGATTATATTTGGAGGAGCAAGCCAAATTATTTTTGTGCAACTTATCTCAACGTCTACTCCCTTTGGTATAATTATATCTTCAGTAGCTGCAATAAATTCTCGTCACTTTTTATATGGGATTTCTATAAGAGAATATGTAAAACATCTCTCAGTTACTTGGAGGTTGCTTTTAGCTTATTTGCTTACAGACGAGGCCTATGCTGTTTCAATAAGAAAATTTAATAACGACCCTAATAATGAATTTTTACATTACCATCTCTTAGGCACAGGTTTAACATTGTTTATTATTTGGCAAATTTCTACTTTAACAGGTATTATTTTAGGTCATGAATTACCACAATTTCTAGAATTGCAATTTATAATACCACTTACTTTTATCGCTATTATCATTCCAATGATAAACTCAATTTCTTTTATATGTGCAGCATTAAGTTCAGCAACTACAGCTCTAATATTTAAAACTTTAGATCTAAACTTGTGGATTTTAGCATCAGCCTCAATTGGCCTAATAGTAGGAGTTACTGTATCTAGGTTTGACAAAAAATGACAACATGGTTTACAATTTTCTTATGTGGAATTCTTACATTCCTTACTCGATTTATTCCCTTATCAGGGCTTATGCCCAATGAGCTTCCTTTATCACTTAAAAAATCATTAAAATATATTCCAGTAGTAATTTTAACACCTATAATAATCAATAGTTTATCAATATATGAAGGTACGGAATTATATTTATTAGAAAATAATAAGCTCTATGCAGGATTAATTGCTATATTAGTATCAACTATTTTTAAAAATGTCTTAGCAACTATTTCAATAGGTATGTTGAGTTATGTTTTAATGTCTAATATTTTTTAAATATTAATAATAAATCAAAGGAGATTTAATGAATAAAAAAGTAGAAGCTATTAACGCGTGTGCAAGAGACTGTCATGATGCCGCTGTTAAAGGTGGCTGGTGGCATGACAGTAATGGCAAAAAAAAAGATAGGAATGTAGGTGAATTATTATGTTTAATTCATTCTGAAATTAGTGAGGCTATGGAAGGTGCTCGAAAAGATCTGCTTGATGATCATCTTGAAAATAAAAGTATGATGGAAGTTGAACTTGCTGATGCGATAATTCGAATTTTTGATTTATCAGAATCAAAGGGTTTTAATATTGGGGAAACTATTTATGAGAAGTTGGAGTACAATAGATCTAGGGTAGATCATAAAATAGAAAATAGGATGAAAAAAGGAGGTAAAAAGTTTTAATTTATTCTATTGTGTTATCCTAATTGTAATGTCATATAAGGTCATGTTTTGGAGAAAAGTATGCGTGAATTTTTAGAAAAAAATTTAGAAAAAAGTTTGTTTGGAAGCCGTTGGTTTATAGCTCCTATTTATGTAATTTTAGCTATATCTCTAGGTATTGTTACTTTAAAGGTTATTCAAGAATTCATTCATGTTGTCCCCGAAATGTTTTCTATGAGTGTGAAAGAAGTCATGTTGTTTGTTCTCCATGTTGTTGACTTAGCCTTATTAGGGAATTTGATCTTAATGATAATTTTTGCAGGTTATGAAAACTTTGTATCCAAGATTAGTGCGGCTGAAGATAGTGAAGACAAACCTAGCTGGATGGGAAAAGTTGATTTCAGTGACCTCAAACTCAAGTTAATTGCATCCATAGTGGCCATTTCAGGTATCAATTTATTAGAAATCTTTATGGATATAGAAAGGGTCTCTGATAGAGATATACAATGGATGATTATTGTTCATCTTGTATTTATTATCTCAGGAGTTCTCTTGGCCATTATGGACTTCATTGCGTCAAAAACAGTTAAACATTAATTAGTTTAGCTTATATATATTTTAACAAAATAATATGGATAGACCTATGAGTATAGTTAACTCAAATACAATGTCCTTAGATGAGCACGTTAAAAAAATAAATCTGGCTCGAGATAAAGTTCAAGCAGGTATATTTGAAATGGCTTTGTCAATAACAGAAGCGGTAACCCAGTTAGGTGGAAAACAAATAGAGTTAGCTCAAAGATTAGGTATGTCAAAAGGAACTATTTCTAAATGGATTTCTATAGGTTCAAATTCAGTTATAATGAGTATGCAAAAAAAAGCGCCTTCATCTTTTGACTCTTTGTACCAATTAAGTTCATTAGATAATCAATATAGTAAATATTATGGTGAAGAAGAAGGTAAAAAGAAGTTTATACAGCTCTTCGAAAATAAAGAAGTTACTGACTTATCAGATAGAAATGATATAGCTCAAATTATTAAAAATCACAAAAAAATTACTAAACCTGACGGTTCTTTACAAATCAAAGAATTAGAAAAATATAAATCAAGTGATGATAATGTTAAGATTAAATCTGAAATTAGACTTAAAGTTTTAATTAAATCAAATTTAACTTTTAATACTATAATAGTCATTCCTTCTGTTGATCAACTTTTAAGATGGGAGAAGCTTGAAGGTTCAGATTTAGTAAATGAAGATTATCCAATTGGAAAGCTTGAAAACTTAGATAATGATACTTCTCAGCAATGCTTAATAAAAATTAGACAAAAAAATATTCAAATAGGCTTAGAATGTCTTCTAAGCTGGGGGTTTACTTATAGCGATATTCTACTTCCAAACCAACCCCAAAAAGGTCTAGTGAGTTCACCTTCAGAATTTGTCATTCTTAAAGGCCAAAAAGGATTTTTTGACAATAAAACTTCTATAATTAAATCAGCTAGTACCTTAGATTTAATTACCTATAGTGAAAATTGGGGTATAGGTCCATTTTTGTTAGTTGGAGACGTAACTACATCAAAAAATTGGATTTATTGCGTTAATTAGGTAGTTTAGGTTTCTCATGAGAAACTTAATATTTTCTTCTTGCCTATTACTATTTTTATTACTTATGATTACATCATAACTTTTAATTTATTTAGTGTAGAATAATGAAGCCTGTAAAAGTATTAGTGCCGTCTGGTGTTCTTGGTCTTGGTTTTGATCCTAAAGCACTTAAAGCTGGAATTAGGGGGCGTCCTGATATTATAAGCATTGACGGAGGTTCTACGGATAGTGGCCCAGCTTCTTTAGGATCTGACACATCTAAATATTCACGTGCAGCAGTTAAAGCTGAATGGAAAGTTCTTATGATGGCACGAGAAGAGGCTCAAGTACCGCTTGTGATTGGGAGTTGTGGAACTTGTGGAACCAATTCAATGGTAGATTGGATGGAAGATATTACAATTGAATTAGCAAAAGAATTAGGTCAGTCAATAAAAATATCTAAATTATATTGCGAACAAGATAAAGATTTCATAAAGACAAATTTTATTTCTAATAAAATTCATCCCTTAGATCCAGCTCCTTTAATTGATATTAAAATCATTTCAGAAATGTCTCATATAGTTGCTTTGGCTGGAGCAGAGCAAATCCAAGAAGCATTAAAAACTAAAGCTGATATTATTTTAGCTGGTAGGACAACTGATACGGCTATTATTGCCGCCTTACCTTTATTAAAAGGAGCACATCCAGGATCAGCTTGGCATGGAGCCAAAATTGCTGAATGTGGAGCGCTTTGCTCTAATATTCCAACCTCTGGTGTTGTGATGATAGCGTTTGATGATGTTGGATTTACAGTCGAGCCTATGGCAGAAAAGGCTGCCTGTACTCCTGATTCAGTTTCTGCGCATATGTTATATGAAAATGCAGATCCATTTATATTACATGAACCTGGCGGTTATATGGATGTCACTAAAGCCTATTATAATGCTATTGATAATCGAAAAGTCAGAGTTGAGGGTGCAATATGGAATGCATCCAAAAATTATACAGTCAAGTTAGAAGGAGCTAAAATAGCTGGTTATCAGTCTTCTATGTTGGTTTTATTAAGAGATAAAAACTATGTTGCTAACGCAGAGGCATGGACTAAAAAACTATTGTTATTTTTACAAGTTGAAATAAATAATAAAATGAATTTAAAGACACATGAATACACGTTAGATTTTAGACATATAGGTTTAAATGCTACATTAGGCGAATTAGAAAAAAAAGTTGGTTTACCAACTGAAGTTGGTATTTTATGCACAGTTACTTCAGAAAATAGTGAAATATCCACTGAAATAGCTAAGTTGATTAATCCATTCTTATTACATTTCCCTCTGACGCTTAATGAAGAATTACCAACTTTTGCATTTCCTTATTCACCTGTTCATTCAGATCGTGGGTGTGTTTATGAATTTACTTTAAATCATATTTTAGAATTATCTAATCCAATGTCTGCATTTCATATTAAAACGTTGGATATTTAATGAAAACTCTTGGGCAACAAGTACAAAGGATAAGGTCAAAAAATGCAGGACCTTTTTGGGTTACCATCGATATATTTTGTGGATCAAAAGAAGTATATCAAAATGTTTTGTTAAAATTAGAAAATAAAATAATAATTGATTTATTTAAGATACCTGGTCAAACATTAAAAAAATTTCAAATTCAAAACTTAAACGTTATAAAGTTTTCTTTTCCAAGAAAGATAGTGCAAGGACATATTACAGATAGGGACATGCATGGAGCGCAATTTGCAGTTTTATTATCTGAAATTGAATTTTAAATTTTAAAAAATGAAATACTTTTTATCCATTTTGTGATCATATTGTTAATAATTTTTGGTTTTTCTAGAGTTATATAATGTCCTGTATTTTCAAATTTTTCTATAGTAACAGCACTTGCACATGATTTGATAAAATCAATATAAGGTATAACTTCATCTTGTTTTATAGTTTGTCTTCCGTTTTTAATATGTACTTGAGTGCTTTGAAGTAACAAAATAGGTAAAGATAAATTCTTTAAGTTTTTATCAACACAATGACTGTCATACCATAAGGCATTTCTTCTAAGCGGGAGAGAGTACTGTGACGGGATATTTAATGCTCTTTCAATAATTCGTTTTTTATCTTCAATAAACTGCTCTGAAAAAAACATTTGAGAAAACATATGTTCTAAAACTTTATCAAAACTTTCTTTTTTTATGGATTTCTCGAAGGCATTAATTATGTCTGGATATGTTTGTTCATCTGCAAATCTACTCCCATCTATAAGTACTATTCCAGAAACATTGTCAATTTTGTTAGCTATGTCGACAGCTAATCTTGTCCCCATACTATGTCCGGCTAATATTACCTTTTTAAATTTTTTTTCTTTTAAAATAGCTACGCAATCATTTGATAATTGCTCAATACTCATGGGTCTGTCGAATAAGTTTGTACCGTCATGCCCTCTTAAAGTAGGAGTTAGAACAGTAAATTTATCACTAAAATAATCAATTTGTGAACTCCAATCCTCAGGGCCACTACAGAAACCATGTATCAAAAAAAGACAATGGTCACTATTTCCTTTTATGGTGTATTGTATTTCTTGCACTAATGGTCCTTTTTTAGGTTATTAATTAAATATTCATGCTAAAAAAGAAATTCACTAATTACACATAAAGTACTTTTATACACAAAAATAAATATTATTTATGAATAGTACTAAATAACTATTGAGGTCAAAATGTTTAAATCAAAAATCGCTATCTTAATTTCTACAATGTTTATTATATTATTCTCAGGCCATCTCATGGCAGCTTCTCATCAAATAGATATGCTAAATAAACTTGGAAAAGAAAGAATGGTCTTTTCAAAGAAAGTTATTTCAGTTGATGTGAATGATGATGTGTTATGGAAATCTGTAAATAAAGGTCATAATGTTGAATTTATAGGTATGCCAGAAGGTGTCAAAAAATATAAATCAAAAATCAGCAAGGATGCTGTTTATAAGTTTTCAAAAGCTGGGATTTATTTATATCAATGTACGCCGCACAAAGCTATGGGTATGATTGGGATTGTTATTGTTGGAAATGATAAGAGTAATCTTGAAAAAATCAAAAAGGTAAAAGTTTATGGTAAATCTAAAAAATTATTAAAATCTTTGCTTGCTGATTTGTAAGTCATAGTTAATACAAATTAATTTATAGAATATTCTTTTACTAAATTTAATTAAAAATGATTTAAAAATAAATGAATATAATGTATTTAATAAAAAATAAATTTTTTATAGGAGTGTAATTGTGACTAATTGTTTTCATTTAGCCATACCAGCAGGAGAAATTAAAACTGCTCTAGGTTTTTACTGTGATATTTTAGGCTGTAAAACTGGTAATCAAGAAGAAGGCCATTGGATAGATATTAATTTTTGGGGTAATGAATTAACTCTTCATGAAACAAAAACAAAACAAGTAAGAGAGAGACATGCTGTAGATATGGGAGATGTTTGTGTACCTCATTTTGGAGTTCACCTTGAGCCTAATGACTTTGACGAAGTTAAAAAAAGAATTGAAGCTAGTGATTTAGATTATATGGATAACCCATATAGAAGATTTAAGGGTTCAAAGTTTGAACAGGAAACATTCTTTGTTGAAGATCCAAATGGTAATGTTTTAGAAATAAAAACAATGTCTCATCCAGAAGTTTTATTTGAAGTTGCTAGTTAAAAATTATTTTGATTTAAACCAATATAAATTTATCTGATTGATTTTCATAATACATCAATTCTCCTGAACCTATGTCATGCCATAATCCGTGTAAGCTAAGAGTTTCATCTTCTATACATTTCTTAATAAAAGGAAATGTCATTAAGTTTTCTATTGAAACAAGAACGGTTTGTTTTTCTAATGATTTAATTTTATCCTTTTTATCTAAATTTTGAGGAATTTTTTTAAAGCTTGGTCTTAAAATCTCTAGCCATGATGCTACAAAGTTACTGTCATTATACAAATCAGGCTGATTCCCAGAAAAATAGTCAAAACTCGCATTGACGCCTCCGCAAGTTGAATGACCTAAAACAATTATATGCGGTATTTTTAAAGTTTTAACTGCATATTCAATAGCAGCGGATGTTCCGTGATAATCTTGATCTACTTTAAAAGGTGGGACTAAGTTGGCAATATTTCTATGTATAAAGAATTCACCAGCATCTGAACCAAAAATAGATGTGACATGAACTCTACTGTCACAACATGATATTATCATAGCTCTGGGGTGTTGCCCATCTTCAGCTAGTTTAAAATACCAGCTTTTATTATTTTCAAATGTAGTAGCTTTCCATCCATAATAACGCTGCACAAGGTAATCTGGCAAAGGTTTAAGAAAAGACAATGACAAGGTTAATCTCCATTTATATTAATAAAATCTTTAACATAAAAACAATGGTATAAATATAATATCTATTATAATAT
>OJFB01000472.1_pt1 | contig 10636 bp, 8 predicted proteins | sample 1593811 | NCBI WGS metagenome assembly OJFB01 (sample SAMN05416736, study PRJEB24817) | seawater metagenome | isolation source: Sea water | place: Canada:Atlantic | collected 2013-07
CGAGATGCTCAGGAGTCTCGTGGGCTCGGAGATGTGTATAAGAGACAGCATCAATTTTCACCCTTTACATACGAATTATGCCATTATTATGTATATTCTTATGACTATCCCCAAAAGAAGCAGAATTTTAGGTATTGCACTACTATTTCATATGCTAACAGACTTGCTAGATTGCTACCTCTAAAATTTAATGATACTATAAATCAATTTATTGATATCTGCAGATAGTTTTAATTTTATGGCCAACACCATATATAATAAAAATACTAGCAATGATTTTAGTAAAATATTAATTATCGGATGAAAACCAAAGTTCCAGAAATAAAAACTAAAAAAGATGAGTATTATAAGAAATAATAACTGAGCTGTTTTCCCAGAGTATGGTATCATATCAAATTTATATTTGACATACCAAAGTTTGATTCCATTAAAAAATAAAATCACCACAAGCGTTGATATAGCTGCTCCGTTGGTACTATATAAATCAATTAACCAGTCATTCATATAGGCAACAGAAAATGCCATCCCTAAACCTAATGGCAACAAAACTTTATAATATTTAGAATTTAAAATTATTTCACCGTTAATTCCTAAAAACATTTTAAATAGTTTTGCTCCAGAAATCATTAATACTACCCATGAACCTCCAGAATACTTAAAGGGTAGTAATTTAAATAATTCGTTAATATTTAAATTAACTAGTAAAAAAAGTAATCCTCCTACCAATAATAAATTAATGGAGCTTTGCTTATATAATTTATGTACTTCTTCAAAATTATTATCATTAATAGCTCTTGATGTCAATGGCTGTAAAATTTGAAGCATTGCTCTACCTGGAGCTTCAATAGCAGATCCAATAAATACGGCAACTGTATAATATGCAGCCAAGGCAATTTCTTCTTTTGCCGGAATCATTACCTTGTCAATGTCTAAAAGTATGGCACCAGCACTACCAGCTAAAATGATATATAAAGAGTATCTAAATATTTCTTTATAATTTTCTGGTAGCGAAAATGAGAATTTAGGTAAATACAATTTAAATGCATAAAGCATCATGATCAGTAACCTTAGAAAATAAGCCGCTGTCAAGTAATAAATAAATTCTTTCTCTGTTATAAATTTAAAATAGACAGAAAATAATAAGATCATAACAACCAATCTATTGTACATTTCCTTGATAAAATTACCAAAAACAGATCTAAATTGAACCTTGGACCATGCATAAAAAACTTCAAAATAGGCTGTAGCTACAGCAACTAGATAAATTACAAAAGTATATTCTTTAATTATTGGATTTTTTATTGATAAAAGTGCACTAATTTGTTCATAAAACATTGACCCTAAGAAACCTAATGGAATGGCAATTAACAGGGGTAAAACCATTGCTAAGCTCAAAAACTTATCTCTTTCTAGTTTAGATTCATAAGAAGAATAAAATTTCACTATGGTATATTGAACTCCAAATGCTGTTAGAGGCATAAGTAAATTGGAAGATGACAATAAAAATGTAACTAAGCCGTAGTAATCTTCATCTAAAAAACGAGTGTAAAGAAATAAAGTATTAATACCTCCAACTGCAAAAGCTAAATAAACGATTAGTGTGTTTTTAAAAGACTGATTTAGTACAATTCCCAAAGTCTACTGAATTAGTTTATAAATTGATTGATAGATTTTTTCTCCAACTAAATCACCATAGAGTTGCATAGAAAAATCTTGATTAGAACTTAGATACTTTTTAAACGTATTAATCATATCTTCAGTATCGCTACCAACTATTTTTGCAAATCCATTTTCAACTAATTCCACCCATTCTGTTTCATCCCTGGCAATAATGCTTTGTTTTTTATTGAAAAATGCTTCTTTTTGTAATCCACCACTATCTGTGATTACCATAGAACAGTTTTTTAATAATTCCAACATATCATAGTAACCAACAGGTTCTATGATTTGTATTTTTGGATGTATTGATAATTTATTTAATACCGCTTTTGTTCTGGGATGCATTGGTAGAATTACAGTATGAGTTTTATGAATTTCTTCTAATCCAAGAAAAATTGATCTTAACTTTTTCTCATCATCAGTATTTTCTTGACGATGGATAGTCGCTAAAACAAAATGATTTTTTTGTAATTTTTCGTCAATAATAATAGATGATTTTTCTTTTGAAAACTGACCATAATAACTAACAGCATCTTTCATAATATCACCATGCTTCTCAACTAAAATTTGCAGATTATCATAACCTTCTTTCTTTAGATTATCTAGGGCAGTTTCTGTTGGACAACTTAATAAATCAGAAATTCTATCAGTTGCTATTCTATTGATTTCCTCAGGCATTTTCATATTAAAAGAACGTAGGCCAGCTTCAATATGTACTACTTTAATATGCATTTTTTTTGCGGCTAATGCTCCTGCTATGGTAGAATTAGTATCACCATAAACAACTACTGCATCAGGCACTTCTTCAATCAAAACCTTTTCTATTTCCGAAAGCATTAAACCTGTCATTGCTCCATGACTCATATTGTTGATTTCAAGATTGTATTTAGGTTTAGGAATCATCATTTCATCAAAAAAAATAGCACTCATATTTGAATCAAAATGCTGACCAGTATGAACAATAACCTCTTCAATATTATTGTACATCTTAATTATTCTACTTAAAACTGCAGCTTTTACAAACTGAGGTCTTGCTCCTAATATCGTTACAATTTTCTTCATAGATTATACACTTCTCACTAAATGAGCTAGTTTTCTTGTCAATTCCCTCCTGTGATACTGCTCAATATTTTTAGAATTTACAATTAGCTGATTTCTTTTGTAATCTTTGTAAAGCTCTAAAATATGTTGCTTTAATTTCTGATTGTTTTCAAATCCAAAAGTACTTCCCGAATTTGTATTCTTTAAAATTTCTGCGGCATCACCATCTTCAGGCCCGATAGCTAAGATAGGACGTTTTGCTTGTAAATATTCAAATATTTTTCCAGTTATAATTCCTCGAGCGCTTGGAACATTATTAATGCAAAGTAATAATACTTGGGTTTTTAATTGATATTTTTTCACTTCAGCATAACTTACATAATCAACAACCTCTATAATTCCACTATCAAAAATATTTAAATCATGGGAAACCTCTTTGGCAATTTTCCCAATCAATCGTATTTTTAAATCACTTTTAAAATCTGGATTTTCAAGACAGATTTCTTTCAATATTTTCCACAAAGCTGTCGGGTTTCTGTCTGCATTCATCATTCCAACATGCGTAATTGAAAAAGCAATATCAAGATGTGAAACCTCTTTGTTTTCAGATGTGTCAAATCCATTTGAAATTATTACTACCTTATCAGTTTCCTTCAAATATTGATCTCTCATTGTATTCCCTACAACAATAACACTATCTGAATTCTTCAGAACCTCTCTTTCTAACTGATGATGCTTCTTCTTTGCTTTTTTATTAAGTGGCATTTGGTGAAAGTAATCTATTTCAGTCCAGGGATCTCTAAAATCTGAAATCCACTTTATCTCTTTTATCTTTTTTAAATGTAAACCTATTAAGTGTAAACTATGAGGAGGACCAGTTGTAATTATTACATCTACAGGGTTCTTTTCTAAATAATTACTTAAAAATTGTACGGAAGGCTTTATCCAAAACTTTCTAGCATCGGGAATAAAGTAATTGGCTCGAATGTATTGTATTATCTTTCCTATAAAATTTGGATTTGGATTTAAAAAACCAGCACTTTCTCTATTTGTTTTATTTCCAAAAAAATTCAAAATTGAATTAGGTTCAAATATTGGTTGCCTGAGGGTTTCAATAGAATTGGGAATTTCATTGATTAAACTTTTGTCATTAATTGCATAACTAGGCTTATCTACTGTATAAATGACTGGCTCAATATCAAAATCCCTAAGATATTTCACAAACTTTAACCATCGCTGAACTCCAGAACCACCAGCTGGTGGCCAATAATAAGTGATAATTAAAACTTTCTTTTTAGAATTCATCATATAATTTCACTAAGGCTTTGGAGGTAAGTTCCCAGGAGAATTTATTCTCTATAAATTCTTTACCATTATCGCCTAATTCTTGAGACTTCTCTTTATTCTTGTACAATTCTAATACTTTAGACTGAAAATCTTCTTCATTATTTTGTTCATGTACAAATCCACTATTTATGCTTTCAACTAATTCTTTTTGAGCAGTTGCATTACTAACTAATATAGGCTTGCCAAAACTCATATACTGAAAAATCTTATTCGCATAAGCCACATCATGTTGAATACTTCTATACAAAGGTGAAATACATACATCACTTGCAAGTATATATGATGGAAACAAAGAAACATCTTGCCATCCTTCAAAATCTATAAAAGATTCTAAATTTAATCTTTTTACCTCTTCAATTAAAATATTATCTGTCGTATTTCTTCCTACTATCACTAATTTAAAGTTTGTGATATCTTGAGATAATGTTTTAGAGGCTCTTATGGCAGTTAATAAACCTCGCCTTATGTGGGTATCTCCTAAATAAAGTACAACAAAATTATTAGAATACTTATTTTTAATTTCTTCAGAATAGATAGCTTCCTTATAGAAAGACTGCCTAACAGTATTTGGTACTAAAACCATTTTTTCAAGACCTAAATTATTAGTCTCAATTAGAGCTTTAGCAAAGTTAGGAGAAACTGTTATAATTTTATCAGATTTAAGAATGAACTCCTTTTCTTTAATTTTCCATCTTTTTGGAGAAATAATATACTTTCCAGGAAATTTATGTAAATGTGGATAGAACTTCATGTTTTCAGGAATATTATCATGCAGGTCTAAAACTATTTTTAATTGATACTTTTTATTTGACAAAAATACAGCTTCTGCTATTCTAATATCATGAATATGTATTACCTCAATAGAATTCTCTTTTATAAAATCATCTATTTTTGGTTTCATAATCATTCTATAACCAAAGAAATCATAGGAGAGAGCAGAAAGTTTATAAATTATTTTATTAGACTTGTATCTTCTGATTTGAATACCATTTATATTTTCATGTAGTTTTTGATTCCCATAAGTAAGACAGAATAAAAAAACCTCATGACCAGAATTAATTAATGTAATTGCTTCGTTCTCAACCCTTGGATCAGGTGGAAAAATATCATCTAAAATCATTCCAATTTTCATAATCTAACTACCTTTTGGCGTAAACAATATAATATCTTGGAGTAAATGTTCTCAAAATTGGGCGGAAACCGATTTTTTTAATTGGGCTGGTCCATTTTTGTGTTTCAATAATTTTCCAACTAGCTTTCTCCAATAACCAGTCAAATTGCCAATCTTCAAACTCATGGTAGTGTCTGTCCCATAAATCTGTTTTACTTCTATATGCTTTGGCAAACCACAAATTAAGAGGAACAGAGGCTATTAGTTTAGTAGACTTTATTTTACTTAAAACATTGAATGGTGCAATTAAGTGTTCAAAAATTTCAAAAGCAGTTACGGCATCTACATTATACTTCTTAACTATTTCTGGTAATATATCTAAATCCTCTCCGCTAGTATTAAATACGGTATAGCCATTTTGCTCCATTATTTCAGAAAAAGGATTTTTAACACCTAAGTCTAAAATAGTTGCAGGAGCAGGAAGTACTTTTTGTAAAAACCGTAAGGTTAAATTGTATCTTCTTTGATGATGTTTAGGAAACATAAATATATTGTATCTATTATGAAAAGTAAACTATTGAGTTGGTTTCTTCTTATTGTAGAGGAACCATCCTAATGGGATTAGAAATAAAAGCACGTATGACATTAAAGAAATAGTACTTCCTGTTTGAATTACTTTCGGTTCAAATTTAAATTCTATGTGATGATTTCCTGCAGGAATCTCCAATCCTCTCAATACATAATTAACATTCAAATGAGGTTTAAGTTCACCATCTATATATGCATTCCAACCATCCTTATAATATATCTCTGAAAATACTGCAAATTCATTTTGATTTGAAAAAGATTCATAGCTAAGGGCATTTAACGAATATTTTGTGAGTTTTATGGTCGCTAAACTATCTATATTATATTTTTTTGAATCTTCGAATCCGTAAGAATTAAGGTCTTTAAGTATGGCAATTTTTTTAGTATTTAAACTGTCCAAAGCTTTTATTTCTTCATTTGCAGTTTGAACGTATTTAATTTCATTTACAAACCAAGCATTTCCATTTGCATTAGGGTTTTGCTGTGCTTCTTCTTTACCATTATCATCAGGAATAATAAAATACTTAACATTTAGCATATTAAAAATCTGCATATTTTGTTTTCCTAATTGAAATTCAATCAAATCTTGATATCTGCCCATTTTCGCAGCATGATAGCCCCCAATTGATTTGTGAAAATAGGAAGTTCGTCCATCTTGAAATGGATCTCCTGAGAAATTTGCTACTCTGTAATGAGTTTTATCTTTCAAAATTTGAAGGTCAGCATTACTTGCTGTAAAAGGTTTATCAATTTTCCTGGCCTGTTTAAAATCATCTTCATTCACATATCTTAAATTCACCTGAACTAAATCAAATAGTATTAATAATGTAAAAACAATAATTACTTTGATTTTATTAATTTGTTGCTTTAGAAATAACCAAAGAATACTAAAACTTACACTAATCAAAACTAAAGACCTAAAACTATCATTATATAATAGTGATTTCCTATCTGATATTACGGCATCTAACAACCCTTCATATTGACTGTAATTGGCATCTCTTAAACCCTCAAAAGTTGAAAAAGAAATAGCATAAAATAAACCAATAAGAATTAAACCACTAGTTACATAAAATGCTTTTTTAATAGCCTCTAATTTTTCTTTTTTTGATATTTCAGTAAAAATAAATTCTTTTACCGCTAGGATTCCTAGTAAAGGAATACATAATTCAGCAATTACTTGAAATGAAGACACGGCCCTGAACTTATTATATAATGGCACATAATCAATAAAGAAATTAGTTAAAAACTCAAAGTTTCTTCCCCAACTCATTACTATTGAAAAAACTGTTGATGCCACTAACCAATATTTCAATTTCCCTTTTACCAAGAATAGTCCTAGAAAGAAAAGAAATATGATAACGGCTCCAACATAAGCTGGTGCTTCAACAATTAATTGATCTCCCCAATAGGTATAAACTTGTTTTGTAAAACCTTCTGCCTGCTTAGGGCTAGCTATTGAAGAAACATGTTTATAAGTATTCGAGTTTTTATCTAAACGTTCTACTGTCCCACCTCCCATATACCTGGGAACTAATAAATTAAAAGTTTCAGAAATCCCATAACTAAATTGAGTGATATAATCTTTAGATAATCCTGAAGAAACCTCTTTTGGGGTTCCATCTGAGTTGATTGTTAATTCAGTATTTCCTCGGGTACTAAAATCTGAATATTCTTTAGTTGCCATTAACCTTGTTGAATTAACTCCAACAGCCAGCAACATGGCGGTAATTATTATTAAAGATTGAGACGCAAACTGTGTAATTTGCTTTTTTTTAATGGCTTCTATAAGCTCTATAATCGCTAAGATAAAAATAGCGTAGAGTAAATAATAAGTCATTTGAGGATGGTTTGCTTTAATTTCTAAAGCAGTTGCCACAGCGGTTAATGTAAAACCTGTTAAATATTTTTTCTTAAAAACATAAATAACACCTGCAAGAACTAAAGGCATATAAGCAATTGCATGCGCTTTTGCATTGTGCCCTGCACCAAATATAATCATGAGGTATGTTGAGAAACCAAAGGCTAGGGATCCCATAATGGCTAATTTCCAATCTACCTTAAAGGCAAGTAACATAATGTAAAAGCCTAAAAAATATAAAAATAAATAATCGGCAGGTCTGGGAAGAAAACGAATTAAACGGTCTAAATAAGATAGGTAATCGTGTGGGAAATAAGTTCCAATTTGATATGTAGGCATGCCACTAAAAGCACTTTCTGCCCAATAAGGTTCTAAACCAGTTGCTAATCTATAATCATTTACCTCCTTTGCCATTCCGATGTGTTGTGTGATATCAGATTGGGATAGTTTTTCTCCTTTTAAAACTGGATGGAAGTATAATAATGCAGCAATTATAAAAACTAATAATGAAACTAAATGAGTTGAAAAAAATTTTGAATTCATATTAATCTATTTCTTCAAAATCTACATATTCTCCAACAGAGTTATTCCCTTGAGTATTAGAATTTGGCTTTTTATCAATAATAGTTTCACCTTCTTTAGTTGATGAATTATGGGTTTGTTTATGTTTTTGCTGAGCTTTTTCTTGCATATTCCCAACTACTTTCTTTAATAAAATAGGAGCAAATATTCTTGCTAGAAAGCGAAAACTATAATATACAATTAAAAAAATAAGAATTGTTCTTAATAAACCCATTAAATCTGCTTGTTGCATGTAAACATTAAATTAAAATCAAAAATAACAATTTGATAATAAAAGTTACGTTAATAGAATACAAAAATTTAACACCATTAAAAAGTATTTATGCATTTGATGAGTCCAATTTTTAGAGTATGTTTGTGTGAAACCAAAAAATTATTTTTTTGAGATTAAATTATTTAATAAATAAACTTAAAGTATTTTTAATGCTTAGTATGTTAGTTATAACACATACTGCATTAGCTCAGTACACTAATGTTATCAATTCAAACAGACCTGGACTCTCAGAATCTCCCTATTCAATTGGCACTGGAGTGTACCAGTTAGAAACGAGTTTGTTTTATAGAGAAACTAACAAGTACCCAACTTTTTACAGACCTCAATCCTACGGAGTTGATTTCTTATTAAGATCTAGTTTTTTAAATGAAAAACTAGAGTTTAATATAAATTTAGCCTATCAAAATGAGGAAGTTGGTTTTCAAAATATTTTTAATTCAAGTTACCAAAAAACAGGCATTAGCAAGTTAATTATTGCAGCAAAATATTTAGTATTTGAAAAAAAATACGAAGATAAATCAAAAGAAATAAGAAGTTGGGTTGCAAGAAATAGTTTTGATTGGAAAAGACTAATTCCTTCTGTCGCAATTTATGCCGGAGCAAATACCGGTATTCCAGATAACATATATAAAACAAATAGTTTTTCGCCCAAGGTCGGAGTACTTCTTCAAAACGACCTGAGTGATAATTTTAATATTATCACTAATATATTTTATGATAGAATTGGGACTGAGCTACCTGAATTATCATACATCATAACTGCTACCTACAGTTATAAACCTAGATGGTCTGTTTTTTTTGAAAATCAAACAATGTTTGACAAGTATCAATATCAAGCAAATATTGGTACTGGTATTGCCTTTTTATTTAATAGAAATCTTCAATTGAATAGCTCTTTTAGATTACTAGCAGATGGAAAATCTTCAGGATTTTACTCTTCATTAGGAGCTTCATATAGGTTAGACAGACATGTTGACAAAGAACTTAATGAAGACAAAAAAAGTAAGTCAATAAAAAGTAAAGGATTTTTTGGTGAAAAAGGTTTTTTAGACAATTTAACAAATAAATTTAAAAATCTATTTAGAAAAAAAGGTAAGAGAATATCAACAAAAAAATCTAGTTTAAAAAAGGAAACTATTCAATCTATCAATAATAATAGCTCTACAAATAAAGAGAATTTAGAAGAAAAATCTTTAAGAGTAAAACCAGTAAGAAGAAGAATTAGTCCCTCAAAAATTAAGGAAGAAAAAAATAAACCAAAAAAAGGGTTTTTTAATATTCTAAAGACAAGAAAAAAAGATGAAAAAAAAGATTCTAAATTAATTAATGAATATTCTGAATTAATAGTGCAATCAAAAAAATCTTGGCTATAAGTAAATTCAGGCTGTATAAGTGAGCTCAGTGATTTATTGGTTTCTGTAGACGAATTTCCACATGAGGTAATAATAAAAAAGGAAATTAATATATAAATATGTTTAAACATTATTATGAATGTAGCTCTAATGTTATTATTGTACAGTGAAACCATACTACCGCCCTGCTCTTTTCCTTCTACTCATATCTTTAAGTAATGCTAGTTACTCGGATCCATACAAGATAGCCTTTGGTTCTTGCCTTGATCAAGATATACCTCAACCTATTTGGTCAACTATACAAAAGGATGAAGTTAATGCATTTATATTTCTTGGCGATAATGTTTATGGGGATGATGACTCCTCCGGTGAGTTGGATACATTACGAGCAGCTTATTCAAAGCAGAGATCAAAACTTCCATCATGGTTAAGTGAGAAGGAAATTTATTCTATTTGGGATGATCATGATTATGGTGAAAATGATGGAGGGAGCCTTTACAAGGGTAAAAAAGAATCACAAGAGCTATTTTTAAATTTCTGGAAAATACCGAGCAATGATCAGAGGCATGATCAAGAAGGAATTTATTTCGATCATGAATTTACGACTGATGGAGTGAAGGTCCATCTAATAGCCTTAGATACTAGATACTTTAGGTCTGAATTAGATGGAGGGTTTCGTTCATATAAAATCAATGATGATGATGGAGCAACCATATTAGGAAACGATCAGTGGTCTTGGTTAAACAAGGTAATAAAGAAAGATGCAGATCTCATTATTTTAATGACCTCAATACAGTTACTTGCCACGAATCATGCTTATG
>OJFB01000473.1_pt1 | contig 10626 bp, 10 predicted proteins | sample 1593811 | NCBI WGS metagenome assembly OJFB01 (sample SAMN05416736, study PRJEB24817) | seawater metagenome | isolation source: Sea water | place: Canada:Atlantic | collected 2013-07
GATGTCCATATTATAGGAAAAGATATTTTAAGATTTCATGCCGTATACTGGCCTGCATTCTTACTTGCTGCAGAAATACCTCTGCCAAAAAAAATATTTGGTCACGGATGGATTTTGTCCGGTGATGAAAAAATGTCGAAATCCAAAGGCAATATTTTAGATCCAATTGAAATAGTGGATGAATTTGGTTTGGATGAAATTAGATACTATCTAATGAAAGAAGTTATGTATGGTTTGGATGGAAAAATTAATATCGATAATCTGAAAAATTGCATAAATAGTGATCTTGCTAATAATATTGGTAATCTCAGCCAAAGAATTTTTGTGCTAATTAATAAATATTTTTCATGCAAAGTTCCAGACCCAAAGACATTATCCGATCAAGACAAATTTTTTTTGGCATGTCCAATAGATGGATTCAGAAAATCTATGAGTAGTTTTGAAATTCATAATTATATAAGAGAAGTTATTTCTTACTCATCCAGAATTAATAAATTTGTAAATGATGAAGAGCCTTGGACAAAGGCAAAAAATTCTGATCCTAGGGTAGGGGCCATTTTGTATGTAGCTTTAAATGCTCTAAAGAATATATTCATTCTATTACATCCCGTTATGCCATCCAAATCTGAATATTATCTATCTTGTTTAAATATAGTTTCAAAAGATATATCCCTGGAATTAATAAATAAAAACCTGCAGGTCAATGAAGATTTGAAAATGCCAGGATTAATGTTTAAAAAATATATTTAATGTTTATAGACTCACATTGTCACCTGACCTACGAACCTTTGATTGACAGCATTCCTAAAATTGTAGAAGATTGTGAAAAATCATCTGTGTTGAAATTGCTCACAATAGGTACCAATATTCAATCTTCTTTAAAATGCATTAAGATATCAAATGAATACAAAAATATTTATTCAAGTGTAGGAATCCACCCTGTAGAGGCTCATATTGAAATAGACAAAAAAGAACAAATACAAAAACTTTACCAATCATCAGAAAAAAACATAGGCTATGGAGAGACAGGTTTGGATTTCTACTATTCTACTGAAGAAAAAAAGAGTCAAATTGAATTATTTGAAGCTCATATAAAATATGCAGTTGAGGACAATTCTACAGTTATTGTTCATACCAGAGATGCAGAGGAGGAAACATTAAGTATTCTTGAGGAGCATACAAAAAACTCTAATTTAAGAGTTTTGATACACTGCTTTACTGGATCGATGCAATTTGCCAAATCCCTACTGGATATTGGTTGTTATATATCGTTTAGTGGAATTATAACCTTTAAAAATACTATCGAAATTCAGGAAGTTGCTAAATACATACCCCTTGATAGAATTTTAATAGAAACAGATTCGCCATATCTCTCACCCCATCCTTTGAGAGGGAAAAAAAATTATCCTCAAAATGTTGTCTTGGTGGCAAAAAAATTATCTGAATTAAAAAAAATAGATATTTCTGATATAGGAAAGAAGACTACTGCCAATTTTTTAAAAGTTTTTAATTTATAAAATATGAATGTTGCAATTTTACTACCTTTAAAAGAAAAATATACCAAAGTAGGAGGTGGGGCAGTTTCCATTCTGGTGAATACTCATTTACCAAAATCAAAATATAAAAAAACTACCCATGTATATGGCTCTAAAGTTAACAAGCCCTTAGACACAAAAAATTTTAAGCCTTTAGACTCTAACAAAAATTTTTTTAGCAACTCTTCCTATGTAAGTTCATTCCAAAAAAAAATTTTTCCTAAAACTGATATTATTGAACTGCACAATCGACCAAAGTATTTTTTTTATCTTAAAAAAAAATTTCCAGATAAAAAGTTTGTACTTTTCTTTCATAATAATCCACTTGACCTTAAAGGATCTGCAAAACTTTCTGATCGGAAGTTTTTGTATGAAAACGTTGATAGTCTAGTTTTTTTAAGTGTGTGGATGAAAGATCAATTTTTTAGAGATTTGAAAATAACTGACACAAAAAAAATAAATATTTTTTATCCAGGTGTATCAACAGTAAAAAAATTTCCAGCTAAAAAAAATATAATTTTATTTGTTGGTAAGTTAAATCGTACAAAAGGGTATGACATTTATACTGATGCAGTATCAAGGTTTCTTAAAAATCATAAAACATGGAAAGGAATAGCTGTTGGATCTGAACCGAGAAGAAATATACAAAAAAGTAAAGATATAGTTGAGCTTGGTGAAATTTCTAACAAAGAAGCCTTACAACTTATCTCAGAATCTAAAATCACTATTGCCTGCTCAAGTTGGGATGAGCCCCTAGGTCGTCTTCCAATAGAATCTGCCTCTAGAGGATCCTTTCCAATAGTTTCTAATAGGGGTGGCCTGGTTGAAACCTTAACAGAAGGTTTTTCAATATTAAAAAACAACAACTCCGATGAATTGTTAAAAAAAATAACTTTTCTTGCAAAGAATCCCAAGAAATTGATTTCAATGCAAAAAAATATTTTCAAAAAATTTAATTATTCCTTAGAAAAAACCTCTAAAAAAATTGATAATATACGGGATTTTCTTTTTGAAAAAAAAGTAGCTGTAAATGCAAAAAACCTAAAAATATTACACATTGCTAGCTTCAACCAATCATCCAACGGTAATTTATACTATTCTACAGCTAATAAATTTAATATTGGATTTACCAAGCTTGGTCATTTTGTTCATACTATTGATGATAAATTTTTTTTAAAATCAAATATTGGAAACAGTATTTACTCCCTTAATGAAAAAATAATTAAGAATGTCGCAAATTTTGCACCTGACCTAATGATTTTAGGACATACTAATAAAATTAATAGAGCAACTTTAAAAAAAATTAAAATCTTACTGCCAAAGTTAAGAATTTGTAGATGGTATATTGACTCTATTTCTCCAGAGTTCTTTGAAAATAATTCAAAAATTTTGCTCAATAATATTAATTATATAGACAAGATTTTTATTACATCTTTACCAAGTAAAATTCTTTCTAAATTCAAGAATAAATTTTATTTTATTCCAAATCCTGTTGATTCCTCAATAGAGAATAATAAAAACTTTTCAAATAACAACCTTCCATATGATCTTTTTTTTTCTTTAAGCCATGGACAACATAGAGGCGTTTTGAAATCAGGTAAAACCGATGAGCGTGATAACTTTATTAATTCTTTACATTCCTCGTTGCACCAAATAAAAAAATATTTTATTTCAAGTAATTTTAATTCTCCAAAGTGGGGATCAGATTTTTTTCACTATTTGAGCAATTCAAGAATGGGTTTAAATATGAGTAGAGGACAATATCAAAAATTATATTCAAGTGATCGTATAGCCTCATTAATAGGTAATGGGCTTTTAACTTTTATGGATCAAAAAACAAATTATGATAAATTTTTTACTAATAAAGAAATAATTTTTTATAAAAATAAAAATGACCTCATAAACAAAATTATTTTTTTTAAAAAGAATGATCATTTGGCAAAAAAGTATGCTAAAAGTGCACATCAGAAATATCACAAATACTTTAATTCTAAAGAAGTCTGCTCTTACATTCTTTCAAAGTGTAATTTAATTAAGCGAAAAAAATTTTATTGGATATAAAAAAAACAATACACTCTTAATGTATTAGTCTCTAAGATTCGATTTGTGTTTGCTAGTTCGTGTTAATCGTTTAACTTATTTAATGCATTATTTTTGAAAAGATTCGAATCTTTTATATACCTTCTCACCATTTCAGTGGATTTGTGACCTGTCATTGCCATAATACTTCGTTCATCAGCTCCGTGAGATGCAGTTGATGTTGCAAATCCTGATCTTAAGCTGTGTCCTGAGTAGAGCCGGCTATCCAATCCAATGATATTTAAGTATTTCTTTAAAATTAAAGATACGGTTTTGTCAGAGTAGGGGAATATAAGGTCATTATTGTTTGTTCTAGCGCTCAACCAATCTTGAAGAGCTATAATTGCACAGTATTTTTTGTTATTAAAATAAGGTATTGCCTTGATCATTCCTTCTCCATACTGGTCACCTTTAGACCTTCGTAAGCTTATTTTTAAACCTTCCTCTACAAATTCAAGATCGTTTTTTTTTAAATTCACAATTTCGGATCTCCTGAAACCTCCGGAAAATCCTATTAATATTATCGCTTTATCTCTCGTAGAACGTACATATTTTTGTATTTTATAATAATCTATAACATCAATTATCTTATGTAAATTATTGATTAATAATGGTTTTTTACCATTTTGATATATACCTATTTTTCGTTTTATACCTTCTAAGTTATCCTTTATTAAGGGGTTTTTGGTATCAATATGAAAACCTTTTAAACTGTGTATTACGTTAATTGAGGCTAATCTTCTTTTTAATGTGCTATATTTATTAGATTTTGACAGATGTGTCATATACAAAGAAACTGCTTTAATATGCGTTGGTAGATAGGGTAAATTTAGATCTGAGCAAAAGTTTTTAAAATCTGAAAAATCAGATCTGTATGCTCTTAATGTATTTAGAGATTTAGACGATCCTAGATTAAGGTTGGTTTCTTTTTCTAATTCATTTAATTTATTAATTATATTGCTCATATTAAATATTTCCGATAACCATTAATTATCGGAAGTAATATATCAAGCAAATTAACTTGTCAATACTATAAATTCCACTTATAAAATTTAATTTTAACAGCCGATATCTAGACAGCTATATAAAATTATAATGAAAAATCCCAAAGGAACAAAATTTGAAATCAAAGTTTGGAATTATCTAAAAAAAATACCAAAAGGAAAGTTGAGGACATATTCACAAGTTGCGATAGCTATAAATAAACCCCTTGCAGTTAGAGCAGTTGCAAATGCTATCGGTAAAAATCCTTTTCCCCCAATAATACCCTGCCATAGAGTTGTTAGGTCAGATGGTAGTCTTGGTGGCTATTCTGGTAAAGGAGGTATAACAACTAAAAAGATATTATTAAAAAAAGAAAAAATTGTTTTAAATCAATTGCTTAAATACATTAATTAATTAAATTAATTGTAATTAGTAACTAAATATTTACAATATCTTAAGACCAGATTTTGTAATGAATTTCTGAATATCATCATGCTTAATGAATTTTATTAAATTTCTGTAAATAGGTTCATACGGTGAATTGTTAAACATTGCAGATCCAAAGATAAAAGACTTTCTAATTTCCTTTGGTAGCATTCCTATTATTTTTATCCCTTTAATCGGTAGTAACTCACTGTATTGCTGAAAGCCTATCTCTATATCACCTCTAAAAATGACTGAACCCACCCTTTCACTCAATATTTTTTTTGATTTTTTTAATATAACATTGGGATCGTTAAAAATTTTTGGAAAAACAGTATTTGCAAGATAAATACCACTTGCCGAAGCAGCGTAACCAATTGATTTTGCTGATATAAGAGTTTCTTTAAAGGATTTTAAGGACGATATATCTTGTAATTTAGAACCATTTTTTACGGCGACACCAATTTCTGAACTTACAATATTGTGTTTCGTTTTGATGTCTAGAATACCCTCGTCATGGTGCCTGTTTATTGCGCCTTCAGCTAAAAAATAGATATCAAAATGCTCATTGTTTTTAATTCTTGAGGGTATGGAGTCTTTGGCTTCACCAAAGGAAGATCCATAGGAGAGCTCGTAGATAATATTGTTTTTTTGTGCGAATAAAGGAAGGATTTTTTCTAACACCGAAGCAAAAGCTCCAGAAGTAATAATTTTAAGCACAAAATGTCATTTTTTTATTTGCTCCTAGGATTTATAGATCCAGCTGACATAATAAACTTAGAGGCGTCTTCGAAGTTCATGTCTAAAAATATCAAATCTTTCTTTGGAACCATCAGCAAGAAGCCACTGGTAGGATTTGGAGTCGTTGGAACAAAAACATTGATCAATCGTTTACCCCTACCCACTTTATTTGATATTTCACCTTTGTTATCACCGGTAGCAAAACCAACTGACCAGAGACCTTTTCTTGGATATTCAAGGAGTACAATTTTTTTTGATTTATTATTACTTGATGTGAAATTTTTTGTTAATTGTCCCAAACCGTTATAAATTGTCCTTAGAATTGGAATTTTATTTAATATTCTCTGTCCAAAATTTAACAAAGTTTTTCCTATAAAAGTTAAGGAAACCATTCCCACAAAAGTAATTATTATAAAGGCGACCAAAAACTCTAAGCCCGGTATGTTAAAAGGAAGGTACTTATTTGGATTGATACTAGCTGGTATCAACGATGGGGAAACACTCATTATTAATACTGTTAAATAAATGGTAATACCAATCGGTATTAAAACCACCACACCAGTCAAAAAATAGGTTCTAATACGAGATATTAAAGTTCTTTTGGGAGTTTTGTTTTTTAACATTTTTATTTAAAATACTATTAAATAGTCTAAAAATTAATAATAAATTACTATAACATTTTTATTATGAAGAGAAGAGAGTTTGTAAAATATATTGGCTGTGGATGCTGTAGTTTCAGCTTGGCATCCTGTTCGTCTGCACCGATTACTAATAGAAAACAAATTACTTTTTATCCCGAATCAGTAATCAACAGCAAGGCCGCGCAAGCATATGAGAAGTTTAAGAAAAAAGCAAAGATCAGTAAAGATACCGAAACTCTAAAATTGATTAAATCGATAGGATCAAAAATGGAAGTTGCTATCTCTTCTTATTTTAAAATGAAGAATATTAAAGACCCCACAGAAAACTTTAAATGGGAATATACTCTAGTAGATGACGATAAAATGCTTAATGCCTGGTGTATGCCCGGTGGAAAAATCGCTGTTTATAGTGGTATTCTTAAAGTTACTAAAAATGAAGATGGCCTTGCTAACGTAATGGGTCATGAAATTGCACACGCTGTTGCCAAACATTCTGTTGAAAGAATGAGTGCTTCATTAGCTATAAATCTTGGAACTACTGTTGCTGATATATTTTTAGGAGGTGCCATTTCAAGAACAAGAAACACTATTGGAAAAACTACTGGAGTAGATGTTTTGCAAGTCGGTGTGTTTAATCCTTTTACGAGATCACAAGAAACAGAGGCTGATTATCTAGGTTTGGCATTCTGCTCTTTAACAGGTTACAATTTGTATGAAGGTGCTGAATTGTGGAAAAGAATGAGGGAACAAAATAAAGGAAAAGAGCCTCCTCAATTTTTAAGCACACACCCCTCTTCTACTAATAGAATTGCTCAAATAAGAAGCTGGATTCCTTCAATTAGAAAAAACTTTCCAAAGCTTAAGACAGTTTAAATTTTTTAAACATTGCTCGTTGACATTTATCACATTCAACTTTTTCTTTTTTTCTGTAAACTTCGGGAGATACCTTAACTTCTGTTTTGCACTTATTGCATTTAACAATGAAGTATTTTGTTTCTTTTGTCATAATAATTGGTGAGCCCTGCAAGATTCGAACTTGCGACCCATTCCTTAAAAGGGAATTGCTCTACCGACTGAGCTAAGGGCCCACACATTTAATTAACATGATAAATAATATAATTTTACAAGTTAAGAATTTACTGTTTATTAAATATCTATCTAATAATCAATAGAAATACCCCGTTATCAACATTTTTTAAAAGACGGGAAGACTTAAGAATTAAGAGTTTAGAATATCAAAATGCTTGTTATAAAAATTTTGAAAATCGTTATTAGCGACAGATTCTCTAATTTTTCTAGTCAGGTCTTGATAAAAGGCAATATTGTGCCAACTCAAGAGAGTGGATGCCAAAATTTCTTTAGAATTAACCAAATGATTTAAATAGCTACGAGAATATTTTTGTGATGCAGGACAGTTAACTAATGGATCTAGTGGAGAATCGTCATTTGCATATTTGGCATTTTTTAAATTTTTTTTACCTTCCCAAGTGTAGGCTAAACCTGTTCTTCCTGATCTTGTTGGCAAAACACAATCAAACATGTCAATACCCCTTTTTACAGCTCCCAATATGTCTGCAGGCGTTCCTACGCCCATTAAATAATGTGGCTTGTCCCGTGGAAGATCTTCTTTAATGTTATCCAAAACATCAAACATTTCTTGTTGCTTTTCTCCAACCGCAAGTCCTCCTAGTGCATAACCATCAAATCCTATTTCTTCTAATCTTTTTAAAGAGTCTTTTCTCAGGTCATTAAAAACACCTCCCTGAACAATACCAAAAAGCATTTTTTCAGGATTAATACCAAATTCTTTTTTAGATCTTTTTGCCCACTCTATTGAAAGATCTACAGATTTTTTTACTCTGCTTTTGTCATTTGTATATTCAGGACATTCATCAAAAATCATTACTATATCTGAGTTTAATCCTTTTTGAATTTGTATGCTTACTTCTGGAGATAGAAATATTTTTTTACCATCTACATGAGAATTAAAATAAACTCCGTCTTCAACTACTTTGCTAATTTTAGATAGAGACATTACCTGAAAGCCACCAGAATCTGTTAAAATAGGTAAGTCACAATTCATAAATTGGTGGAGACCACCCACCCTGCTAATTCTTTCAATTCCAGGTCTTAACATTAAATGATAAGTGTTCCCTAAAATTATTTGGGCTCCAGTATCTTTGACTTGATCAATTAATAAAGCTTTAACAGTAGCTGCAGTACCAACGGGCATGAAAGCAGGAGTATCAATTTCACCCCTGCTAGTAATAATTTTTCCTAATCTTGCGCCAGAATTTTCATTTAATACTTTAAATGAACATGGCATGAGAGGACTTAAAGAACGGCAATTTTTACAATAATATCGGGATCAGTAACAGCACCAGAACCATCTTCACCTTTTTTTAACTTATCGATAAATTCCATACCCTCTAAAACTTTTCCAAAGGCAGTATATTGTCGGTCAAGATGAGGAGCATTTTGAAAACAAATAAAGAACTGACTATTAGCACTATTGGGATCTTGAGATCTGGCCATAGAAAGAGTACCTCGTTCATGGGCAGTATTGTTAAATTCTTGAGTTAAGTCTGGAAGATCAGAACCACCTGTTCCAGCCATAGCAGCATTAAAACCTTTTTTGGTATTTCCATGCTGGATATCACCAGTTTGAGCCATAAAACCATCTATCACTCTATGAAAAGCAACACCGTCATATTTACCTGCTTTGCTAAGTTCTAAAACTCTTTCTACATGATTTGGAGCAATATCTTTAAAAAGCTCAATTTTTACATCACCGTATTTTGTCGTTAAAATTATTTTTGGATTTTCCACTGCTTCTCCTTTAATGGTTGATAAAAACAAGATCAATAATACAACTATTTTTGTTAAAATAAATTTCATCACTTCTTATTTTTAAATTTTTTGTTTAAATATACTATTGCTGGTTTTGGTGCAAATTTTCTAACATCACCTCCCAATTCAGCAATTTCTTTAACCATATTAGAGGAAATTAATTGATTTTCAATTTCAGCCATTAAGAAAATAGTTTGTATTTTTTTGTTAAGTCTATTGTTCATGCCAGCTAACTGAAATTCATACTCAAAATCAGTCACTACTCTCAAGCCTCTAAAAATTAATGAAGCTTTGATTTTTTTGCACAATGCTACGGTTAGAGTATTAAAGCTAATTATTTTTACATTTTTAAAAGAATTTCCTAAAGACTTTTTAACAATCTGAACTCTTTCTTCAGCTGAAAATAATGTTTTTTTGTTTTTGCTTAGTGCTATAGAGACATAAAGAGTATCAACAATTTGACTGGCGCGCTTTATTATATCCAAATGCCCTAATGTAATTGGGTCAAAAGTTCCCGGGTATATACCAATTTTTTTCATTAATCTAATCTGCCACAGAATCTGTTAAACAAACAGAAGAAACCACTTTTTCATTTTTTTCTACCTTAAATATTCTTACTCCTTGTGTGTTTCTTCCTGTAATTCTTATATCACTAACTGCACACCTGATCATTTGGCCCTTGTTAGTAATCAACATGATGTCATCGTCATTTTTGACAGAATAAGAAGCAGCTATATTACCATTTCTTTCAGAGCTAATAATATTTATTATACCCTGACCTCCTCGGCCACTTTCTCTAAATTCATAAGAAGAAGATCTTTTTCCATATCCATTTTCTGTAATAGTTAAAATAAATTCTTCTCTTAGTTTCAGCTCTTCGTATTTCTTAGTGCTAATTTCAAAATTTGTATCGTCAGTATTTTCCAAATCGTCTTTTCTAGTTCTTTTTATATAAGCCTTTGTTTCCTCAGAAGTCGTAGCCACATGATTTAAAACAGTAAGAGAAATTACCTTGTCATTATTTTTAAGATTAATACCTTTAATTCCTTTAGAAGACCTTCCTTTGAAAATTCTAATCTTACTTGCATTAATTCTTAAGCTTTTTCCAGAATAGGTATTTAGCATAACGTCATCATTCTTTTTTACAATCTTGACACTTACTATTTTATCGTCTTTCTCAAGCTTCATAGCAATCTTGCCATTTGCTTGGATATTTTCAAAATCAAGAATGCTATTTTTTCTTATTTTACCATTGGCCGTAACAAAGATTAAAAAATTATCTTTCCATGTAGATTGGTCGTATGGCAATGGAAGTATAGAACTAATTTGTGCATCTGCTTTTATAGGGAATATATTTGCTAGGGCTTTACCCT
>OJFB01000487.1_pt1 | contig 10422 bp, 10 predicted proteins | sample 1593811 | NCBI WGS metagenome assembly OJFB01 (sample SAMN05416736, study PRJEB24817) | seawater metagenome | isolation source: Sea water | place: Canada:Atlantic | collected 2013-07
TCGTCGGCAGCGTCAGATGTGTATAAGAGACAGTTGCTCAGCAAGAGATGCTTGTCCTGCGTCGCACAGTCACCAGAGCAGAACTTGCCCTGTCGCTGTGGGAAGCATCGTGGCCCCACGACCGATTAGTTTTGGGTGCTTCGCGCATGATTCGTGAGATGGACAAGATTGTGGGGCCGAAGAACATTCCGGTCTTTGCCAATCGGGGGCTCTCCGGAATTGACGGGACCATCGCCACCGCAAGGGGGATTGCCCTTAGTGCTGGAGGATCGGGAGCGAGCGGAGTGACGAGGGTTTTGCTGGGGGATCTGGCCTTCCTGCACGACGTTGGATCCCTCATGAGCGAGCCCGGCACCGAGGACACCTCCAGCGTTCACCTGTTTATCGCAAACGATGGTGGCGGAACAATTTTTGATGGACTCGAAGTGAGCCACAGCGCTGCGCCCGAGTCGAGGGACCGCGTTCTCTATACCCCGCAGAATGTTGACATAGAAGCGCTCGCTGGCGCTTATGGCTGGGATTATCGCGCGGTCACCACGATGGGCGAGCTTGCGGATGCCCTCGTCACCAGAGACTTAAAGGTGATTGTGGATATTGCCCTAGAGCGGTGAGAGGTGTGAATCACTGCCAAAAGCTTGCACGATAGGCCGGAATTTCAGCCTCGTTTCTAGGAGCTCTCGCTGGGGGTCCGAATCCTCCACAATCCCGGCACCGGCGTAGGCGGTGAGGTGCCCATCAGGCGACCATTGCGCGCAGCGCAGGGCGATGGACCATTCCCCATCGCCTCGCTCATCCATCCATCCCACGGGGCCGGAATAGCGACCTCGGTCGAAGGGTTCTAGCTCGCGAATCAACTCCAGGGCCGCGTCTGTGGGGGATCCCGCCACGGCAGCACTGGGATGAAGCGCCGCCACTACATCCAAGCTGGATATCCCCTCGGGCAGTGTGGCTTCGATATCCGTGCCAAGGTGCCAGATGTTGGCGAGCTTGATGGCGGAGGGCTGCTCGTCTGTTGCAACCTGCGAGGTGATGCTTGCAAGGGAGGTGAGGACGTTTTCCACCGCGAAGCGGTGTTCATCGTTGTCTTTTGTCGAGGTGATCAACTCTTGCGCAAGTGCGCGGTCTTCGCCCGGGCTTTCACCGCGCCTGCTGCTGCCTGCCAGCACGCGAAGGCTGAGACCACCCGCTCGGACCTTGGCGAGTGTCTCGGGTGTGGAACCCACGAGTCCGTCGATAGCGAAGGTGACGCAGTCGGGGTAGGAATCACTCAGGTGCTCCAATGCGCCTCGCCAATCATCCACGCCGGGCATGGTGGCCACCAATTCCCGGGCGAGCACCACTTTGTTCGCTTCCCCTTCGCGCAACCGATCAACCAGCTGCGCTACTCGGGCGACAAAATCGCCTTCACTAAGAAGCCCTTGGCTCCACCCCACCGAGGGCAGGCTTTGGGGGCTAGAAGCCTTCGGTGGCTTTTCCGTGGTGTGGGAGCCGGAAAGTGAAATATCGGTTCGCCATGAGACATCCTCCATCACGCCGATAACGACCTGGGGGATGATGAGCACGCTGGTGTGGGAAGAGTCATCGGCAAAAGTGAAGGTTCCCAAACACACCAAGCCGCTGCCAGGTACCTCGAGAGGGTTATCCACTGTTGCGGCTGCGACTATAGAAGCCCAGGCCTTTGAGGCGTCCTGAAACCGTGTGGGACCGTGGAACTCGAGGCGAAGAGCTTCACCAAGCCCGACCAAACCGTGTCCAAGACGCTGCATCACAAGGGGCTTCTCGGCGCTCACCCATTCGATCAAGCTTCCCGGGTGGCTCATCCTGCGGGTGCGGGCCATAAGGGTGGGGGTTGTCAGGGCCGTGGACATTCTTTCAGGGTAGCGAGCTAGCTATCAGATGGGCTGAATGCTGGCCGGCTGAACTCCGATGAGCTCAGGGGATTATCGATTCTGGTGGGTAGTGTTGAAAGGTGACCACGGCAGACTTGGGCAAGAACCCCTCGGAGGTCTCTGCCATGTTTGACCAGGTGTCGGTCGGTTATGACAGGACAAACGCTCTTCTCTCCGGTGGTAACTCTGTCTTATGGCGGCTTGCCACGGTGAAAGCACTGCAGCTGAAGCCGGGGGAGCGGGTGTTGGATGTTGCTGCCGGGACAGGCACCTCTGCGAAAGCGCTTGCAAAGACAGGAGCAGAGGTCGTTGCCCTTGATTTTTCGCCAGGCATGGTGGCGGAGGGCCGCAAACGCAACCCGAACATTGAATTTGTCGAAGGGGACGCTGAAGCGTTGCCCTTTCCGCCAGCCAGTTTTGACGCGGTCACCATCAGTTTTGGTTTGCGCAATGTGAATAACCCCCATGTGGCGCTCGGCGAAATGTATCGGGTTCTCAAACCCGGTGGGCGAATCCTTATTTGTGAGTTCTCCCACCCCCCAGCACCGCTCATGAAAGCTGGCTATAAGGGGTATATGAAGTATGTGATGCCCGCGGTGACGGCGTTGTCTTCCACTCATCAGGACGCCTATCGCTACCTGATGGACTCGATATCTGATTGGCCGGAACAATCCGTGCTTTCCCAATGGATGCGGGGTGCAGGATTCACCCGGGTGGCATACCGTAACCTGAGTGGAGGCATTGTTGCCTTGCATCGCGCCACCAGCCCTGAAGACTCCAAAGTGCGCGAATCGATCGGGAAGCGCCGACAACGTCCTGCTTCCCCCTCTACTTCGTCAACCCCTCTTCCCGCCACCGACCAGACCTAACCCAGAGGATCAATCGTGAAACCGACACTCAAGGCGCCAGCGGCAGCCTCGGGCCGAGGAGCAGCATTTTTAACCGGTGGGTCACTTCTCTTTGCCTCTCGCGAAGAAAAGGCACTCGGTCGCGCCTTGGACGGCGGTTTAGTTGCTGTAGAGAAGGGTCTTGAACGGGAACTGAAGTTCTCTGACGAAATCACTGACGCTGTGTCTCGCCACCTTTTCGATGCGGGGGGAAAGCGGGTTCGCCCGCTCTTGGCTCTGCTGACATCGCAGTGGGGGTCGGGAATCAACGACCGTGTCCTCATCGCTGCCCAAGTCACCGAACTCACCCACCTCGCCACCCTGTATCACGACGACGTCATGGATGATGCGGTTCAGCGCAGGGGGGTCGCCGCAACCCAGACGGTGTGGGGGAACTCCGTGGCGATCCTTGCCGGTGACCTTCTTTTTGCGAGGGCAGGAAGCTTGGGCGGGTCATTGGGCCAACAAGCAATTACTTTGCAAGCGGCAACCTTCGAGAGACTGGTTGTGGGCCAGATGCAAGAAACGTTAGGCCCCAAGCCTGGGGACGAGCCCATCGCTCATTATCTTCAGGTGCTTTCGGATAAGACGGGGTCGCTGATTGCTTTTGCCGCTGAAATGGGCATCCGAATGGCGGATGGCCCCGAGGCACTCATTCCAGCGGTCCGCGCGTTCGGGGAGAAAATTGGCATCGCCTTCCAGCTGGTGGACGATGTCATCGATCTCTCCGATCGAAGTGCGGGGACGGGCAAGCCTCCGGGGGCCGATGTTCGACACGGCGTGACCACTCTTCCCGTGCTGTATTTGCTCGAAGCCGCGAAAGTGGACCCTGCTGCCAAAGAGCTTGTGGCAACGCTGGCGCGCGGCGCGACCGGGGACCTGTCTGAGGATGAATTCCAGAAAGCAATCACAGAGCTTCGTCACCACGAGGTCACCGAGGCAACCATGCAGACCGCCCGCGATATGGCAGACCAAGCAATTGCCTACCTCGACGATGCCCCGTCTGGCATCGTGAAAGAGGGTCTGGTGCGATTTGCCCACCACGTTGTGGACCGCAGCTACTAAATTGGGAGCGTTCTCCCTTTGTGTGGAAAGAGTTTCTTATGTCTAAGTTGCGCCTAGCAATCGTTGGGGCAGGCCCTGCCGGGATTTACGCGGCTGATATTTTACTTAAACACGAGCGTTCGTTTGACGTTTCAATTGACCTCTTCGAACGCCTCCCCGCACCGTACGGGTTGGTTCGATACGGGGTTGCCCCCGATCACCCGCGCATCAAAGGAATCGTGAGCGCCCTTCGGGACGTGCTCGATAGCGGTCAGATTCGCTTGTTTGGCAATGTCAACTTTGGAACTGACATCACCCTCGAGGACCTGAAAAAGCACTACCACGCTGTGATTTTTTCTACCGGCGCCATTACGGACCAACAGTTGAGCCTGCCCGGCATCGAGGCAGAGCGCAGCTACGGGGCGGCTGACTTTGTCAGTTGGTATGACGGACACCCCGATGTTGCCAGGACGTGGCCTCTTGAGGCCAAGGAAGTCGCGGTGATTGGTAATGGCAACGTCGCCCTCGATGTTGCTCGCATGCTGGTGAAGCACCCTGAGGACTTGTTACCCACCGAAGTTCCTGACAACGTCTATGACGGACTTCTCAGCTCCCCCGTGACAGACGTCCACGTCTTCGGCCGCCGAGGTCCCATGCAGGTTAAGTTCACACCCTTGGAGCTTCGGGAGCTGGGCGACATGCGCGATGTTGACATCGTTATTCACGACGAAGATTTTGTGATTGACGACAGTTCGCAGCGCGCCATCGATTCGAACAAACAGATTTTTGTCATCAACAAAATATTTAGCACCTGGCGCGAGCGCGAAGGAGCCACTGCCAGCAGGCGGTTGCACCTGCACTTCTATGCCAAACCTCTCGAGGTCCTCTCTGATTCTCACGTGAAGGGGTTTAGGTATGAGAGGACCGAGCCCGATGGCGAAGGCGGGGTCAGAGGAACCGGGGAGATCCGTGAGATTCCCGTGCAGGCGGTGTATCGAGCAGTGGGGTATTTCGGGACCGCGTTGCGCGGTATTCCTTTTGATTCACGACGCGGCATCATCCCTAATCACGAGGGCCAAGTGATGGATGATGACAACCAGATTGTCCCTGGTGTCTACGCCACGGGCTGGATTAAGCGCGGGCCCGTGGGCCTCATCGGGCACACCAAGAGTGATGCGATGGAAACCATCCAGCACGTGGTGAAAGACCAAGCATCCTGGTGGAGCCCGGAGTCACCCGAGGACGAGGCCGTCAGTGCACTTCTGGAATCTCGGGGGGTTGCCTTCACCGACCTTGGCGGCTGGCACCGACTGGATGAGAAGGAACTCTCCCGTGGCGCTGAACGCGGGCGCGAGCGCGTGAAAGTGGTCGATCGCGAAGAGATGATGGCCGCTTCGCGCGGCGAATCTCACTGAACGGTTGCTGCCAAACGGGCAAGCCCTTCAATAAATCTTTGAGGAATCAGGCAGGAGCGCCGCTAGCCGGCGGTTACCGATAGTTGACGAATTGGACGTCAATATCGAGATCGGCACCCTTAACCAGGGCAATAATTGCCTGAAGATCGTCACGGCTTTTTGAACTCACACGAACCTCGTCGCCTTGGATTTGAGCCTTGGCGCTTTTGGGCCCTTCGTTTCTGATGAGAGCAGAAATCTTTTTCGCATTCTCGCTGGAAATGCCATCCTTTAGCGCCCCACTCATGCGATAAATCTTTCCGCTCAACACGGGTTCACCCAGATCGAGGGATTTCAGCGATATTCCTCGCTTCACGAGTTTCGACTGCAAGACATCAAGCACTGCTTTGACTCGCTCCTCGGTGTTGGCTTCCATGACGATGGTTTCGCCTGTCTGCTTGAGGGAGGCATCGACCCCTTTGAAGTCGTAGCGTTGGGAGAGCTCTTTGTGTGCCTGGTTGACCGCGTTCTCGAGCTCCATAGAGTCAACTTTGCTTACAATGTCGAATGATGAATCAGCCATTTCTCCATGCTAGCCACAAAGAAGCGCGGAACCTGGAGTGTGGTTCGAGTCGGAAAAAACCGATATCGTTGGAGCCGCGCACCCGATTGGTGAATACACCGGTCGGGAGCGCATGGCGAGTTACCCAAGCGGCCAAAGGGATCTGACTGTAACTCAGCTGGCTTAGCCTTCGGGGGTTCGAATCCCTCACTCGCCACAAAATGGTTGCAGAGATGAAAAACATCGCGATTCAGCTCGCCCGGGAAGCCGGCGAGCTGATTGTTGCCGGTCGAGCCGGCGATGTTGAGGTGGCCAACACAAAATCCAGTTCCGTCGACATCGTGACCGCGGTGGATAAGGCGTCGGAAGAGTTGTTGTTTTCCCGGCTGGAAGAATTGCGCCCCGGAGATGGCTTTCTGGGCGAAGAGGGCCGCACGAAGGAATCCACCACGGGGATCACCTGGGTAGTGGACCCTATCGATGGGACAGTCAACTTTTTTTACAACATCCCCCACTACGCGGTGAGTATTGCAGCCGTTTCTGGTGACCCAACGCCTGGTTCCTGGCAGGTCGAAGCGGGCGTGGTTTATAACCCGGTGAGCAAGGAGATGTTTAGTGCTGCCCGCGGAGGAGGATCGTTCCTGGGGGACACGAAACTACAGATTTCTTCACCCCCCACCCTCAACCAGGCTCTCTTGGCCACAGGTTTTTCCTACTCCCAGGCTATGCGGAAAGAACAGGCTCGGGTGATGCTGGAGCTCCTTCCCCAGTTCCGCGATATTCGGCGACAGGGCACCGCATCCCTAGATTTGGCCTATGTGGCGAGCGGTCGAATTGACCTTTACTTTGAGCGAACCCTGATGCCCTGGGACCACGCTGCAGGGGAAGTGATCGTCACCGAAGCCGGTGGTGTCATCGAAGGACTCGCTGATATGCCCCCGGGGCGGGAAGGGATTCTTGCCGGTCACCCGGACCTGGTGGCACTTCTGCAACAGAAAATTCGGTTGCTGGAGGGGGATCGCCCCCTTGCCGAGATACCGGGTTGGGGTTTGGACTCATAGGGTCGCTCGGCTAAGTTTATAAAGTCATCACGTTGCGTGTGGATTGTTGCGTTGGGCAATTTTATTGCGGCCAGAACGTGTCGCGGGACGGAGGTCAGCGCATGATTGAAGCCTCAGCCTCCCCCGAAACACCTCCGACCAGGCGCCAATTACGCCGGCGGGGAAACGTCCCTGTTTCCGCCCCGGCGACGCCGGTCTCTGTTTTTACCGAGACTACTCCGCACAAGAGACCTGCACGTCCCAAGCCCAGCATGGGCAGGCGCATTTTGGGCTTGGGGACGGTAATCGCAGCCCCACTACTTTTTGTCGGCGTCTCGTTGCCAGTAAATATTTTCTACCCCTCTGTGGAGCTATCGCCGGCTGTGGCTGGCCAGGGAAGCATGGGAGGGACAGATTCCGGCACTCAATCTTTCACGGTCGCCAGCTCCGCCTCTGGGCAGGTTGGCGTGCAACGCGAATCTTGGAGCGTAACCTCCTTTGCCGAGGTGCTCAAGGCGCGGTATGGAAGTCGAAACTTCTCCTACTCCACCACGGGGAATGGCTCGATTCGGTGGCCTTTTCCCAACACGGTCCCAATCAGTTCGGGTTTTGGCGACCGGGTTGCGCCCTGTCGGTATTGCTCGAGCAACCACCGCGGCCTTGACTTTACTCCCGGTAATGGCACCCCAATTTTCGCCATAGCCGATGGCGTTGTTACCCAGTCGGAATACGGTGGCGGCTACGGGCAATATGTCTACATCGAACACCTCATTGGTGACCAAAAAGTGTTGTCGGTCTATGCCCACATGCAACGCGGAAGCAGCCCAGTGAGTGCAGGCCAGGTTGTGCCTGCAGGAGAGTTCCTGGGGCTCGTGGGGAACACCGGTATTTCCACCGGCCCCCACTTGCATTTTGAAATTCGGGTCGAGGGCGAATATGTCAATCCCTTTACCTGGCTGAAGTTCTACGCCTTCTAAGCTGTTTTAATCCACACTGTCGTGTGGGCAGGAATCATCTCGTCCCCCAGTGCCGTCGTGGTGACAAGGACTTCTCCGTCTGGTCGGGCGGTAGGTTGCTCGCCGGTGTTGGAGACAACCGAAACGGATCCATTCGCAAAGGCGACAACGTCACTACTAAATCCGTCAAGCCACACCAGAGAGCCCTTGCCGAGACCCTGCTGGTTTCGGAACCTCAGGAGGGACCGGTAGAGCTCGAGCGTGGAATCGGGGTCCCCTACTTGATTATCCCGTGCGAGTTCAGCAAAGGCTTGGGGTTGAGGGAGCCATGATTCGCCTGTGGTGTTGAAGCCATATGCGGGTGCCCCAGCCTCCCAGGGGAGGGGGACGCGACATCCATCGCGGCCATAGCGCTCCCCGTGTGTTCGGAAGAAAGTGGGGTCTTTTCGGCGGTCATCGGGGATGTCAATCACTTCAGGAAGGCCTAGTTCCTCGCCCTGGTAAAGATAGGCGCTGCCAGGAAGAGCAAGCATGAGTGCGGTGGCTGCTCGCGCCTTGCGCAACCCCAACAGGGCATCGGGCTTCTCCGGCGAGCGCGGCCCAATTCCGGTCGGTTGGCCTTGGGAGACAAAGTCGGTTCCCAGGCGGGTGGCATGTCGAACGACGTCGTGATTGGACAACACCCAGGTGCTGGGGCTTCCCACACCACCAAACGCTGCCAAGGATTCATTGATGATGGATCGGAGGGCTTCGGCTTCAAAGCTGGTGGCGAGGTAACCAAAATTGAAGGCTTGGTGCATTTCATCACTTCGGACGTAGTGTGCCATTTTGGACAGGGGCATTACCCAGGCTTCGGCGCAGAGCATCTTGTCTGGGCCGTAGCTCTCCAATATCTTTCGCCACTCCTGATACACGGCATGGACACCTTCTTGATCCCAGAAGGGCCCGTTGTTACCCATAGGCGGATGGTGCAGCTTCTCTTCGTCAGGCAAACCCTCCGCTTTGATGAGGCCATGGGCCACATCAACACGGAAGCCATCAACCCCGCGGTCCAACCAAAAGGTCAGGACCGATCTAAAGAGCTCCCACACTTCAGGATTTTTCCATTCGAAGTCAGGCTGGCTGGCGTCAAAGAGGTGCAGGTACCACTGTCCCGGCGAGCCATCTGATTCCGCAACTCTCGTCCAGGCGGGTCCGCCAAACACGGATTCCCAGTTGTTGGGAGGCAGATCACCAGCGACACCTTTGCCCTCTCGGAACATATATCGTGCTCGCTCCCGTGATCCTGGTTTTGCGGCGAGTGCCTTCTGAAACCAAGGGTGCTGGTCAGACGAGTGATTGGGGACCACATCAACGATGATGCGAAGCCCGTATTCGTGAGCCGTTTCGATGAGTTTTTCTGCATCGCTGAGGGAACCAAAAATAGGGTCAACATTGCAGTAGTCGGCCACGTCGTAGCCGGCGTCTTTCTGGGGCGAGGTGTAAAACGGAGAAAGCCAGAGCGCGTCCACGCCAAGATCTGCGATGTGAGGCAATTTGGAAATAATGCCTGGGATATCACCAATACCATCACCGTTTGAATCCGCAAACGACCGCGGATAAATCTGGTAGAGCACGGCATGATTCCACCAGTCAGCGGGTGAGAGGGAGAGGGGTTGAAGCGCAGGCATGGGTATAACCCTAATAGGATTTTCGACTTAAGCAACCGGTTGCGCAATGTGACTCGATTGCCCTATTCGTTTGCTGAGGGACGCTTCTGGGTGATACTCTCGGTGCTTGGTCCTGCCAGGGGTAGGCCTGCCCCGATAGCTCAGTGGTAGAGCACTTCCATGGTAAGGAAGGGGTCGTCAGTTCAATCCTGACTCGGGGCCCGAATGCTAGTCATTCACACGCGGCGGGGTAGCTCAGCTGGTCAGAGCGCACGGCTCATAATCGTGAGGTCGCGGGTTCGAGCCCCGCCCCCGCTACGCGAGTTGTTGTACACTCAATGACTCAAGCACCTCTAGCTCAATTGGCAGAGCAACTGACTCTTAATCAGTGGGTTCCGGGTTCAAGTCCCGGGGGGTGTACGGAGATAATTAGGTTATTTGCCCTCTTCGTGGCGTGCGAAAATATGAAACCCACAACCAGGCGTTTTGATTGCAGTTGACCCGCTCCCAGGCGTGCATCTCTCAACATGTGTCTGCTTATGTAAAGTAGGCATCATGCCCCAGGAAAAAAACCCTGATCTACCCCCTGCGATCGTAGACGTCCTGAAATGTCCGATATGTTTCTTCCCGAGCACATCACCTGGCCGGTTGCGACGCTCAGGATATAATTTTGACTATTGTCCCTCCTGTTCTGTCTTGTTTATGAACCCCACTCCGACTCAGGAAGACCTGATTAGCTTCTACGGTGGGGCTTATTGGGAGCGGACAAATTCCAAAAGGTCGCGAAGATATCGTTTTAAGAAACAGTTTCTCCGCGCGCTTTTTTTTGAAGACGAGCTGAAGAAGGCTGGTGTACCGAAAGGCGGCCGAATCCTCGAGATTGGGTCAGGCTTCGGAGGCATTGTCTGGGCGTTGTCACATCTCAGAGATATGGAACCCTCGGCCTTAGAGCCTGTCTCTTATACACATCTGACGCTGCCGACGACTCCTTACGTGTAGAT